>OIXS01000051.1_pt1 | contig 66908 bp, 67 predicted proteins | sample 1587841 | NCBI WGS metagenome assembly OIXS01 (sample SAMN03283254) | human gut metagenome | biome: human-associated habitat; material: feces | host: Homo sapiens | place: USA | collected 2013
AGCCTTCCCATGAACTCCTCGGCCGTCACGCCCTCCCAGTCCCTGTAGTGGAAGATTTTATTATTGCAGACTGTAAATAACGCCCTAATGAGCCGGATTGGAAAATTACCAAAAATATTCACGAATTTGTTAGAAAAATGACACATTTGCTTATTGATATTGCGTATTCTTCCATGTATAATAATTGTTGTAATTAGTATAAATAATTATAAGCTTCTTTTCGGAGATGGATTTTAGTGGAGCTTTTGTGTGAAAATTGCCGCTGGTATCAGTGTGATGAGCTGAGCGGAGAGGAGTTTTGCAACGCGCTTCTTGATGAGGACGAATATGCCCAGGTTATGCACAGCCTCAGCGCGGGGAAATGCAAATTCTTCTGCCCGGACGGCGGCGAATATGAAATTGTCAGGAGGCAGAACTGATTTATGTTTGCGCGCAAAAAGAAATTAGTAAGCATAAAGAGTGCATTGGCTTTTCTGGCGGTCCTCATCGTGATTTCCGTTGTTGCTGTTGCTGCGGACAGTAATCTGCATGCAAATTCCGTTTATGTAAACGGCAGGGCAATGGTGCTCGGCGTAGGGCAGGAATATGATTATCAGGCTGTAAATGAAAATTTGGTGCGGTATAAAAGCTATGATGAAGATATTGTAACGGTGGATTCAAAAGGCGTGTTCCGGGCTGTTGCAAAGGGCACGGCAGTTGTTAAGATCGGCACCTCCGATGTTACCGTGTATGTTGAGGACGCTCCAACCGGGCTTCACTTTTCGGAGGCGGAGCTTTCCATAGGCGAGGGCGAAACCTATATGCCGCCGCTGACCGTTGAGGGCAGCGAGCTGAATACGGGCTTTCGGTTCACTTCGTCGGATCCGTCCGTTATCGGCGTTGATTCTCTCGGCAATGTTACGGGCATATCGCAGGGCAGCGCGGATGTCAATGTTGAAAGCTACAACGGCCTTAAGGCAAGCGCCAAGATCAATGTGCTTGCCGCTCCTCAAACGGTGCAGTACCCTGTGTCTGAAAAAGTATTGTATATCGGCACGGAAAAATATTTGAAGGCGACTGTGCCGTCCGGCAGTGCTTCTAAAATGATCTATACGGAGTCGGATAATACCGATGTTTTAAAAACGGAGGGTGCAAAGCTTATTCCTGTTTCGGAAGGAGAGGCGAATGTAACCGCCGAAACGTATAACGGCAAGACGGCAACGTGCAGGATCGTCGTTTCAAAAGCGCCGTTTTATATAAGAACGGATCTTGATCCCGGCAAGCCGATGATCGCCCTTTCGTTTGACGACGGCCCGAATGCCGGCACAACGAATACCGTGCTGGATACGCTTCAGCAGTACGGCGCGTCCGCAACGTTCTTTATGGTCTCAAACCGGCTTTCAAAAAGCGGCAACGCGGATTGCGCAAAACGCATGGTAGAACTCGGCTGCCAGCTCGGCAACCATACATATGACCACAGTCATTACGGCGGCGATGTTACGGCGCAGGATATATCTAAGGGTATAGAAGCCATAAAAGCAGCTACCGGTTATGCGCCAACGGCGTTCAGACCAACGGGCGGATATCTTTCCGATGTTATAAAGGAAAATGCCTCCGCCCCCATTTGCCTTTGGAATGTGGATACCAATGACTGGAAATATAAGGATTCCGAAAAGCTGAAGAATTACGTTCTTTACGCCGCCGATGACGGCGATATAATACTTATGCACGATATTTATAAGACCAGCGCAGAGGCTGTTCAAAAATTCGTGCCGGAGCTTACAGAACGCGGCTATCAGATCGTAAATATAGCCGAGCTCGCTTATTATAAAGATACCGAAATGAAAAACGGGCAGATCTACAGTTCGTTTAAATAAAGTGTAAAACGGAGGTATTACATTGGTACAGCTAAGGGGTTATAAACTGAATAAGCTTGAGGTGGAAAACAGGGTTGAGCCCGGCGTTCAGCTCAAGCTGCAAAATCAGGTTAAATACAATGTCAATTATATGGACGATGCAAAAAGATGCGTGGGTATCGTGGAATTCCGTATCACGGATTCCGATCTGAACCCGTTTGAGATGCGCCTTGAAATGGCGGCGGAGTTCAGCTTTGAAGAGGGTGATGAAAAGCCGGATATCCATACGCAGTCTTTTGATCAGCTTTTTCCGTTTTTAAGGATGACGGTGAATAACGCCGCTTCGCTGACCGGTCTGCCGGGGCTTATGATACCGATCATGCACCTTAACAAAGACACCGTCACGGTCGGCAAACCGCAGGAAACGGAAAAAAGTCCGCTGAATTAATATTAATTTGTTGACTTGATTTTTAATATGGGCTATAATCAAACAGAAAATAGAACAGGGAATGGAGCGCTTGCCCCGTTCCCGTTTGTGTGTTATTAAGCGGTTTTCCGCATTTTGAAATGGAGAATTTGTATTATGGTTAGAGCAATAGTCGGTGCGAACTGGGGCGATGAGGGCAAGGGTAAGATCACAGATATGTTTGCCCAGCAGACAGATATTGTTATACGTTTTCAGGGCGGTGCCAACGCGGGCCACACAATCATTAACGAGCACGGCAGATTTGCCCTGCACCTTATGCCCAGCGGCGTGTGCAGCGAAAACACCGTTTGCATCATCGGAAACGGCGTTGCGCTGGATATCAATAAATTCATCAGCGAACTCAATGATATAAAAAAAGCCGGTCTTGATCCCAAGCTTCTTGTTTCGGAACGCTGCCAGATCCTTATGCCTTATCATATCAAGCTGGATGAGTATGAGGAAGAGCGCCTCGGCAAAGCGGCTTTCGGCTCAACAAAAAGCGGCATAGCGCCTTTCTTTGCGGATAAATATTCCAAGATCGGTATTCAGGTAAATGAGCTTTTTGATGATGAGGTGCTCAGAGCAAAACTCAAAAATATCTGCACGCTCAAAAACCTTACGCTTAAATATGTTTATAATAAGCCTCTGCTGGATGAAGAGGAGCTTTATAACACCTGTATGGAATATAAAAAAGAGATAGAACCGTTCGTTTGTGATACGCATACCTATATCCGGAATGCGCTCAAAGAGGGCAAGGAGATCCTGCTGGAAGGTCAGCTCGGCACGCTGAAAGACCCGGATTTCGGTATCTATCCTATGGTCACCTCTTCCTCAACACTTGCCGGCTACGGCTGCGTGGGCGCAGGCATTCCCGCAAATGAGATCAAGGATATCGTTGTTGTAACGAAGGCGTATTCCAGCGCTGTCGGCGCAGGCGAATTCGTTTCAGAGATCATGGATGAAGAAGAGGCGCAGGAGCTTCGTATCCACGGCGGTGATAAGGGTGAATTCGGCGCTACCACAGGCAGACCCCGCCGCGTCGGTTGGTTTGACTGTGTTGCAACCCGTTACGGTGTTGAGTGTCAGGGCGCCACACAGGTGGTCATGACGGCGCTGGACTGCCTCTCCTATCTGGAGGAGATTAAGGTATGCGTAGGCTATGAGCTCAACGGTGAGGTCATTCAGTATTTCCCCACAACGCCTTCGCTCAAAAAGTGCAAGCCCGTCTATAAGACCATGAAAGGCTGGCATTGCGATATTCGGGGCATCAGAAATTATGAGGATCTCCCTCAGGAAACAAGGGATTATGTTGAATTCATAGAAAAAGAGATCGGTCACCCGATCACTATGGTCTCAAACGGACCCGAACGAGAGGCAATCATCTACAGGAATAAATAATAAATGAAACGGTTAAAGAGCGCTGTTGTGTTCCGAAAAGTATCCATCCTATGCGTTGTAGTTTTTCTTTTCGCAGCGGCATGTTTAAACGGCTGCAGCAGTTCAAATCCAACCACTGAAGAAACTACGAAAAGGCAGACATATGATTATGTCAAAACTTTAGAGAATGGATTGACAATGAATCTAACGGAAAAGATATTAGACGATGCTTTGATCGGTCTTGAATTCTCTTTTGATTGTGATTTTGCAACTGTCAGCGTAGATGAAACCGCTCTGCAAGCGGAGAACTATAATTGCTATTTGCTTCATAAAACAGATGGCGAAAGAATAAACAACAGCGGTGATGTTCCGCTTTCAAATCGTATATTATACTTCGATCGTGTCGAATTATCGGATTATACTTTACACTTTGAATGTCCTTTGGCATTTGAATTGGATTCGGCTTATTCTGTTGATATCAATATAAATGACAGCCAAGCGGAAACGATCAACAGAATCTCCCTTCCGCTGGATAATTATATTGAAATTGATGAAATAGCAGTGAGAACGGGGTATGACAAATATTCTGATAAATGTGTGGATATATCTTTTTCAACAAGCGGCAATGTGGAGTTTGATATTCAGGTGGAGCAATCGGAAATCAGGACGGGCGCCCCGGTCGGCGATTTAAAAAAGCTCAGCGACACGAATTATATCTATTCGCATCCGATTACCGACACAGAGCAGGATATAATGATATCATTTACTACGCTCAAAGTTAAGGATAATCTAAATTGTGATATAGAGTTTTAAGGTAAAGGTTCGGTGATGGCATTAACTTCTTTATGCCGTCACCGAATTCGTTTTACGCACTGCAAATTGTGCCGTCTATTTTAGTACAGCTTTTATCTTGCATTAACGGCGCAAATTGTATATAATAATATTTCAATATAATGATTGATGTGATGATTTTACAGGGAGGTATTTTATGGAAAAGATTCTTGTTCTGGATTTCGGCGGTCAGTATAACCAGCTTATCGCGCGCCGTGTGCGAGATAATAATGTTTATGCGGAGATCCTGCCGTATAAAACACCGCTTGATGAGATCAAAGCAAACGGCTATAAAGGCATCATCTTTACGGGTGGGCCGAATTCCGTTTATGATATGTCATCTCCGCATTATACTGCGGAGATTCTGGAGCTTGGCATTCCCGTGCTCGGTATATGCTACGGCTGCCAGCTTATCGCGTGGATGCTCGGCGGCAAGGTGGAGACTGCCCCCGTTTCCGAATACGGCAAGATCGAGCTCCATGCAAAAAATTCTCCCCTGTTTCAAGGCGTGTCCGAAAGCAGCACGGTCTGGATGAGCCACACGGATTATATCTCAGAGCCGCCCAAGGGCTTTGAAGTTGTCGGCTTTACAAACGATTGCCCCTGCGCCGCTATGCAGAATACGCAGAGAAAGATATATGCCGTGCAGTTCCACCCGGAGGTCACGCACAGCGAATACGGTATGCAGATGCTGCGTAATTTCCTGTATGATGTCTGCGGCTGCACCGGCGATTGGGTCATGGATAATTTCATAGATACCACCGTTGAAGCGCTGCGCGAGCAGATCGGGGATAAGAAAGTCATTCTCGGCCTTTCCGGCGGTGTGGATTCTTCCGTTGCGGCAGGTCTGCTTTCCAGAGCTGTCGGCAAGCAGCTTACCTGTGTGTTTGTAGATCAGGGCCTTATGAGAAAAGATGAGGGCGATTTTGTGGAAAAGACTTTCACAACCCTTTTCGATATGAATTTCGTCCGTGTAAACTGCGCAGATCGGTTCCTCGGCGCGCTCAGGGGCGTTACCGACCCGGAGCAGAAAAGGAAGATCATCGGCGCCGAATTCTTTAATGTATTTTGGGATGAGATCAGAAAAATGGCGGACGGCAACGCTTTCTTTGCGCAGGGCACGATCTATCCGGATAGGATAGAGAGCGGCGACGGCGCCTCCGGTGAGGAAGCCAACAGCGCCGTTATCAAAACGCATCATAACAGGGCCAAGCCGCCGGAGGATGTGGATTTCCTCGGTATCATAGAGCCTTTGGGCGATCTGTTTAAGGACGAGGTGCGCAAAGTCGGTGAAAAGCTCGGCATTCCAAAAGAACTTGTATGGCGCCAGCCGTTCCCCGGTCCCGGCCTTGGTGTGCGTGTGATCGGCGAGCTGACCGCGGATAAGATAAAGGTGCTGCAGGAAGCGGATTGGGTGCTGCGCGATGAAATGGCAAAGAACGGCTATGAAAAGGAGCTTGCCCAGTTCTTCTGTGTGCTTCCGAACGTAAAGACCGTCGGCGTTATGGGTGACCACAGAACGTACGATCACCTCATCGCCATTCGTGCCGTCACAACGGATGATTTTATGACTGCGGATTGGGCAAAGATCCCGTATGATATCCTCGCAAAAGTGTCAAACCGTATCACCAATGAGGTCGAACACGTCAACCGCGTCGTCTACGACATCACCTCCAAACCCCCCGGCACCGTCGAGTGGGAATGATAAACAAAACCCCCGAAACCCTGATAAATACAGGGCTTTCGGGGTTCTTTTTTTGCTCGTGAGTACATTTTGAGTATTTGTGACAACAAATATTCATAATGTTAACGAGGATTTAAACTATGGTGTTTTTTGTTTGTTTAGGGCTATTTGCGTTTTGATTTAGTAATGATTTTTGACACAAAGAATTTTTAACAAGTTAAATTATTAGGGTAATTCAATAATTGCCTATTGTTTTTATTATAACATTTTAACAATATAAGAAATTGTACTAATATTTAGGTAGATTTATAGTAACTAAATATGATATAAATTTGAAATTAAATAGCCTATATTTATAATACTGAATATATTGTTGAAAAAAAGAAAATATTGTGCTAAACTTTAAATTAAATACAATTTGTTTAGAGGTTATAAAAATGTTTAAACCGAAATTAACATCAAATGAACTTGTTACTAAAATGAAAAACGAAAAAGGTATTACATTTGATCATATTAGCGAGCAGGAAGCAGAACGCTTTTTGAAAGAGAAAAATAATTACTATAGATTAGCTGCTTATAGAAAAAACTATGATAAAAGGATGGTTGGTCCAAATAAAGGAACCTATATTGATTTAGATTTTTCTTATTTAGTGGATTTGTCAATTATTGATATGCATTTAAGAAACATTATTTTTCAAATGTGTTTGGATGTCGAACATGATTTGAAAGTTCAATTGCTAAATGATATAACGAAAGATGAAAACGAAGATGGATATGAGATTGTAAAGGATTTTATTAATAAAAACGATTACTTAAAAGAAGAAATTTTCAAGAAAAGATTTTCAACATATGTAGGAGACTTAATTAATAAATTTTTTACATTCGAAACCCATAAGAATGCAAATAATAAAGAAGTAATAGATTATTTGGAAGTAAGATGCCCAATATGGGCATTTGTTGAAATAATATCTTTTGGGGCATTTATTAATCTTTATGATTATTATTATGATTTGAATATACCTATTCCAAAGCAACTATTAAACCCAATTAAGAGCTTACGTAATGCTTGTGCTCATAATAATTGTCTCATTAATAATCTTCGCAGAGGTTCAACAAGACCAACTCAAATTGTTACAAAATTTATCGCTAAAATTCCAGAAATTAGTCGTGATGAACGACGAAAATATTTATCAGTTCAGCCGATATTTGAGTTTTGTTCATTATTAATTGTTTATAATAATGTTGTTTCGCCCAATGTTAAATGCCACCGATATATAGAACTATCAAGCTTAATTAATGAGAGAATGACTAAACATTCAGAGTACTACCAAAGACAGCAATTATTATGTTCAACTTATAATTTTATAAAAAAAATCACAGATTTTTTGATTGAATAGTTGACTTTTGTGAAAAAATGCATATAATAATATTGAAATCAAAAAACTTTATGTTTTTGTGTGGGGAGCGTCGTTGACGTTCCCCTAGTTTTTTATTAATTGTCATTGTATATGATTTTTTGTTTAAATAACTATGATTAACAAATGTGATTTTGTAAGTGAAAATGTTTTACAATACGAAGATGAAGTTACTATAACCACCAATGAAAATAAGAATAACTTTGTGTTCGTTTTTGCTTATGAATTTTGAAAAATGTTATGATAAATTAAAAAATTTTTTCAATATAACACAATATTGATTAAGAGAAAATAAGGTTATCATTAATACAGGAATTGACTTTTATTATTTAGTATTTTTCAACTTTTGTAATTGGAATTTTTATTCTTTATGTTTCAGCATTTTAACTATTTCTTATTGGCAAATTACAAAAACTCTAACAAGTTTTTGTAATGAAAACAAATTTTATTTGTTTTCGAAAAAAGGGGGGTCCAAATGGCTTACCCTTTTTTCGCCAGCGTGGTGTTGTGACACCTGTATGCTGTTTAGGAAAAGTCCTAAAACCTTATGCTCTGCGAGGCAAAACATTTAATTAATTTACCAAAATTTGATAAGAAAATAATAAAAAAGTGACAGCGTGACAGTAAATAGATACCTACTTTGGTGACACCAAAAAATTAAAAAAGGTGGTGTCTAAATGCCGTCACGCCGTCACAAAAAATATTCTAAAATTTATTAATTTAAGTTATTTATCCATCTTAAAATAATGTATCTGCCATCGTGATTTTTGCCGATTTCAAATTCAATATTGCATATTTGGGATAGGTCGCTGCAAGTCAATTTTAATTTTTTTGTAATGCTGTTGCTAGGAATTTTATCCGATAAAAGACACGATAATTCACTCGGAGTTCCTTTCCAAATTGGGTTGCTTTCATTTACTAAATTTGAAATATCAAGAAGAAATTTATCTTCAATTTGTTCACTTATAGAATCCTTTTCTTCAATCAAATCCCACATTAAATTTTCTTTGTTTGATTGCAAAATTAATTTTATCGGAGGCAAATCTCTGCTCGTTGCGTTGAGCTCTATCCTGTTAATATTTGTTTTATTTTTAGATAAAACAAAGGCTCCGTCAACTGCTCCGAACAATCCATTAGTACCCGAAATCATATCAAAACAATCTTCTGCTTCCTGCTTTCGTGTATGATGAATAAGCAATAAACAAATATTATATTTATCAGTAAGTTCTTTAAGCAAAGTGATTATTCTGTAATCTTTACTATAGCTCACTTTGTCATTATAAGCATCACATACTTTTTGAAAAGTGTCTATTATTATGAGCTTAGTATCTTTGTGCGCTTCCAAAAAAGATACTAGCTGACCTGTTAAACCTTCATTGATAGTTTTTGAAACAATGGCAAAATGAAGGTTGGGTGTATCATTTATATCAAACATCTGATAACTGCGCTTTTGAAGCCGCTTTTTTGTATCCTCTAGTGATAAATATAACACGCTTCCCTGTGATACAGGCTTTCCCCAAAAATCTTTTCCTGTGGCAACACAGTAGGCTAATTGAAGCGATAACCTTGATTTTCCTATCTTTGGGGGTGCTGCTAGGATATGTATTCCTACAGGAAATAAATTTTCAACTATATCCTTTGCATAGTAGTATTCTTCATCATAAAGTTCGCTCATTGTAAAAGTGTCAAGGGCGTTTTCGCCCTTGACATTTTGCGTATAGTTTGATACATTGTTTTTGCAATCGTTTTGCATTGGCTGTCTTTCATCTGTGCCAGCAGATGAGCTATAGACAGTCAATTTTTTATTTTCAATCATTTTCAACCCTCAATCCATTTAAAATTTTTATAATTTGATTAAGTAGTATTTGTTGCTCTTCTGTAATTTGAGTGCAATTACTTAATGTTTGGAACTCTTTGCAAAGTGCAATGAGTTCTTTTTTTAATCCAATAAATACTTTAGGATTTCCTTTGATAACAATATCAAGTTGCAATGCTCTGTTAATAAGATAATCTTGCTTATTTAGTCCTGATACATTCACTAATCTATCGAGCAACACAGCTTCTTGGGGAGACATCCTAAAGGAAACTATTTTGTTTCGCCACCTGTTGTGTTTATCACAATTTTTTGCGGACATTTATACATTCCTTTCTGAATTTAATTTATCAGCCATATCTGTTTGAACGCTGGGGAACAAATGTATATATGTATCTGTTATTTCAGTCGATGTGTGACCTACCCTTTTGCCAATAGCTGAGGCGGAGAACCCTAAATTAATAAGCAAAGATATGTGGGAATGGCGTAAATCGTGAATTCGTATCTTCTTAATTCCAGTCTGTTTGCAACCTCTCTCCATTTCGTGATGAAGATATGATTTTGTAATATTAAAAATTCTCATATTTTCTTTGATACCGTAAATGGATTTTATACAGTCTTGCATTTCTGAACATAAGAAGTCGGGCATTTTTACAATTCTGATACTTTGTACCGTTTTAGGCTCGGTAATAACATCTTTACCGTGTATTCTTTGGTATGATTTCGATATGGAAACCGTATTATTATCAAAATTAAAATCTCCCGGTGTTAATGCCAGCATTTCTCCTAGTCTAATTCCACACCAATAGAGCAGTTCAAAAGCATAATACGATAGTGGCTTGTCCATCATTGCATCTGCAAATTTGAGATATTCCTCTTTAGTCCAAAAATCCATCTCTTTAGCCTTTTTCTTGCCTATGGCAGGAACTTTGGAAACAGGGTTTTCGTGCAGTTTATAATAACGGCATGCATGGTTAAAAATAGCACTCAATTGACTGTTAATAGCTCTTAGGTATGTAGGGGCATAATGTTTGCCCTGTTTATCAGTTAGTGCTTCAAGTTCATTTTGCCATTTAATAATATCTTTAGGCTCAATGTCGCACATCCGCTTGTTTTTGAAATATGGAAGAATTTTTGTTTCTATGATTTGCAATTTTGAAATCCAAGTATTCTCTCGTATTTTATTTTTCAAATCACTTATGTAGATTTGTACAAAGGCTTCTAAGGTCATATTCAGATTGCCATTTTGTGATAATTTGAAATTCATATACCATTCTTCAGCTTCTTTTTTACTAGAGAAACCGCGTTTGGTAGTTTTTTTGTTCTCTCCGAAAGCATTCTTATAATAAAACTGTATCAGCCATTTTCCTGTCTTTTTGTCCTTGACAGGAGTCATTATATCATCTCCTTTATTGTTGATTGTTTGGCTATGCTCCGAAGCCATACCACTTCTTTTTGAAATATTCGCTTGATACTTTTCCAGCAATGACAATATAACCGTCTGCTTTTAATTCATTATTTAAAGTTCTGATAACTTTATAAGCATATCCGGTTGACACACCCAGCATTTCGGACAAGTCATTTGCGTCAAAATAAAGTTTTTCCTGTGTATACATTTTATCACCTCACTTTCTATTCTTTGTGGTGATTTTATTGTACCGCATTGGATTTATTTTTTCTGCGCCTTTTTTATAATTGTAACTATTTGCCGCACTTTTGCAGCGCTTTTGTTATCACTTTAATTTTAGGAAATAATTTCCCAACTTTGATTGACTAAACAAAATTCGGGTGCTATACTTAAATTACCACACAAACTTAACAGATTTATACTACAGGTGTATGTGTTTTTTTATGTCAAAAATGCATACTCCATTTTTGCATACTCTTGTAGTTTGTAAATCTAAAAGTTTGTGTGGTAGCAACGGAGTTATGTGTTTTATGTGCGTAGCTTCGGCTACGCACTTTTTTTATTTATATTGGCAAGGTTCTGATTTGAAACGATTAGTGTTAATCAGTTGCCACTGTATATGGGGATGCGATTATGAAGAAAACAATACTAAAAATTACGGCTGTCATACTAATATGTATAGCAATAATAGGTGCTTTTGTGGGTGTAATTGCAATCCACGACAAAAATTTGCATAAGGAATTACAGGATGAAATTAAAATTACAGATTTGACTGTTGAGCTAAAAGATGATGATATACAGGTTTCAGTAAACGAAATTATCAATGCTTCAGAATTGAATTGTGATGCATCATTTGAAAACGGACAAAGCAATATCAGTATTAATGCACGAACGGAAAACAAGCAAAGTGTAAAAATAATTGTAAAAGCAAATGGAATTTGTCTTTTTGATAAAGAGCTAAAGTATGATGCTGAAATTATTGTTGAAGATACAATAGCGCCTGCTTGGGTTAAAAGTGTTGATGAAATCAAAGTAACAGCTGGAGATTCCGTTGACATTAAAAGTAATTTTAAAGCAGAGGATTTGAGTGGAGAAGTTGAAATTCAAGTTCAGGGTAATATTGATACTGATAAAGTGGGAGAGCAAAAAATAAAAGTGATTGCAACCGATATTTACGGTAATTCAGCTGAAAAGGAAGTTAACATAATCGTTGAAGCAAGACCCGAAAAAACGCAAAATAAATCGCTTACATATAATGAAGGAAGCAGTAAGCAGAATAAGAGTAGCAATAAGAATGATGATGCATCTAATGCTTCAAATTCAACAACATCGAGCAGTTCAAGCTCATCATCTTCGGGCAGTTCAAATTCTTCATCATCAAGTAATTCCGGTTCTTCATCTTCAAGTTCACATCAACACACTATGCCTATAGGAAATATGGGAAGATGGTTTTCATCAAAGAATGAATTGATTTCATATTATAATAGTGTGGTTAATAGTTGGAATAATAAAGTAGATAGTGGTGAAATAAGCAATGAAGAGTATTTTGCCAATGTACCTATGGGGTATGAGTGTTGGTCTTGTTCATCTTGTGGTAAATGGACTGGTAACTTTAAGTATAGATGATAAAACTCTTGACAAAAATCCATTTAACTAGTATAAAATAAATAGATGCAATTTTATTTTGCATAGCAGGTGCGACTGCCACAACAACCTAAAGTTCGGGGAAGGGAAATGCCCTTCATTGTTGATTAGGCAACGGAAAAAATCCTAAAGTTCAGGGAAGGATAAAGTCCTTCATTGTTGATTAGGCAACGGAAAAATCGCACATTAAAGGGGAGGGATTATGACACTTCGGTGTGAAAATACTCCCCTTTATAAGTTTATTACTACTAATAATTGAGCCAATATGACTGATTTTTATTAGTGAGTATATTTTGAGTATATAAAACAATAAAGCGAGACAAATATAATTAATTTTTACGAATTTTAAAAATAAAAACACAATATATAGCTCCGATAATGTGATAAAACGCTATCGGAGTGGAGTGGGAATAATCCCTTGTGGTTATGATATGGTGAAAAATCTATATAAATCTATATTAAAAGAATCCCTTAGTTATGGGCAATAACTCATAGCTAAGGGATCTTTGTCTTTCTTCACGAAAAAACGGAAGCGTGACAGTAGCAAGATGTTTTTTTACAAGAGGTCGGCACTTATATATAAGAAAGACTATGATCTCCCTTGCCTGTCCTTACCCGCCAAAAAAGAACACAAACCCTTTGGAGTGTGGGGACAGCGGCATCTGCGGTATATCCGTCAGCATAAACGAATACTTTACACCAACTTGCTGACAAGCGGCAAGCTGAACAGCTATCTTGCTGATATTGACGAACAGGCAACTGCTATGTTTCTCCGGCTGGTAAAAGAACTTTGCGAAAAAGAAAATGTAACCGAAGAACTCAAATCAGCCGACCAAATGCTGTGGGTACAGAAAATGAACAATATCCGTAATCGTATAACGGAAATTGTAAATGCAGAATTGATTTACAAGGTATAAGTACCGAGGCGGCAGGAAGAAATCTCTGCCGCTTTTGTACAATGAGATAATCTAACGATATCGTGAGAATCACTTGCTTTTTTGACGATTATATGCTATAATACAATAAACCATTTGTGTGTTTTTCTATTCAATGAAACGGAGGCTGCATTGTGGCTGTTTGTTATAATAATCTTTGGAAACTGCTTATCGACCGCAATATGAATAAAACCGAATTAAAAGAAGCGGCTGGAGTGAGCTTTAATGTGATGGCTCGAATGGGTAAAAATGAGACTGTTTCCTTTGAAAGTATAGAAAAGATTTGTATCGCTTTACAATGTAATATCGGAGATATAATGGAATTTACAGATGATACTCAATCTGTTGAAACAAAAAAATTCTCTACAATCGAACTCTTTGCAGGTGCTGGAGGACTTGCTCTCGGAATTGAGAAAGCTGGTTTTGAAACACTGGGATTAATTGAATTTGATAAAGATGCTGCTGATACACTGAAATGCAATCGTCCTAATTGGCGTGTTATAAACGATGATATAGCTAATATTTCTTGCCTTGATTTGCAGGAATACTTCGAGTTAGGAAAAGGAGAACTTGACCTTTTGTCTGGCGGAGCACCTTGCCAAAGTTTCTCTTATGCTGGTAAAAGATTAGGACTCGAGGATGCTCGTGGCACTTTGTTTTATCACTATGCAAAATTTTTGGAGCAGTTACAGCCGAAAATGTTTCTGTTTGAAAATGTAAAAGGGCTTCTTACCCACGATCGAGGTCGCACATATAAGACAATAACGGATATTTTTGAGAGTACAGGTTACACGATTCAAAAGAAAGTTCTTAATGCTTGGGACTATGGTGTGGCGCAAAAACGTGAACGATTGATTACTATCGGAATCAGGAACGATTTAACCGAACGAATTGCCTTTGATTTCCCTGCTCCCCACAAATATAAGCCTGTTCTTCGTGATATTCTGCTTGATTGTCCGAAAAGTGAGGGGACTCCATATTCAGACTACAAAAAGAAAATTTTTGAGTTAGTTCCTCCAGGCGGCTATTGGAGAGATATACCCGAAGATATTGCAAAAGAGTATATGAAAAGCTGTTGGTATATGGAAGGTGGCAGAACCGGCATTTTAAGAAGGCTTAGCCTTGATGAGCCTTCGCTTACGGTATTAACATCGCCAAGTCAAAAGCAGACAGATCGTTGCCATCCTTTGGAGGCAAGACCGTTTACCATAAGAGAGAATGCTCGTTGTCAAAGTTTCCCCGATGATTGGCATTTTTGCGGCAGTGTAGGCTCTCAATACAAGCAGGTTGGTAATGCCGTACCGGTAAATCTTGCACTTGATATTGGCAAAAAAATAAGAGAAGCATTGGAGAATTTATGATGTGGAATTTAAGTTTTATTACTGAACAGGATTTTACAGACCATGTAAAAGCAACTATTGAAAAATATGGAGAAAAGCTCGAATCTTTTGATTTGAAAAGGTTCAACAAAAACATTATTGACCCAATCAAATTGATTTTTGATAAGACCGTTTATCAATCGACTTGGGATGAAATTGTCAGCAACGAAATTTTTAGGCAGAGGGACAAGTCTAATAACAATGATATCGGATACTTTCATCAGCGTATTTTCCAATACATTAAAAATTGTCACGTTCCGCCAAATGGTGAAGAAGGCGGTTGGGATGTAATTTACGAAAATGCTGATGGTATTCCTATTCCTGACGCAGGAAATGTACATACCGTTTATGTTGAAATGAAAAATAAACATAATACAATGAATTCTGCTTCAGCAGGTAAAACCTTTATCAAAATGCAGAATCAGTTGTTAAATGACGATGACTGTGCTTGTTTTTTGGTTGAAGCAATTGCGCAGCGCTCTCAGAATATCAAATGGGAAACAACAGTTGACAAGAAAAAGGTCGGTCATAAGCTTATTCGTAGAGTCAGTCTTGATCAATTCTACGCTTTAGTAACAGGACAGGATGACGCTTTTTATCAGATGTGTATGGTATTGCCGTCCGTCATTGAAAAGGCGGTTAAAGAGCTGGAAGGCACAATCGTCCCGCATGATACTGTTATTGATGAGCTGAGAGCCATGGCGAGTGAGCAGAATATCGAATCGGAAGATTTGGCAATCGCAATGGCCGTGTATATGCTCGGTTTTGGAAGTTATAAAGGCTTTCACTAATTTCAACAGGTAGTTGTAAATCAGGGGTTAATTATGAAGATCAGAAAACTAAAGATTAAAAATTTCAGAGGATATTGTGGTGAAACAACCGTCAACTTTGATGATTTAACTGCTTTTGTCGGAAAAAATGATATGGGAAAATCCAGCGTTTTAGAAGCTCTGGACATATTCTTCAATGACAATAAGGGTGTCATTAAACTTGATAAAGATGATGTCAATGTTTCTGCACGTGCCAATGAAGATAATGATATCTGTATCTCAATTTGCTTTTCTGACCTTCCCGACAGAGTGATTATTGACGCCACAAACGAAACCTCCTTGGCAAATGAATATTTATTGAATCCCGATGGATTACTGGAGGTTATTAAGAAATATCCAAATGGAGGAAACGCAAAAGTTTTCATTAGGGCGTACCATCCTACAAATCCCGATTGTTCAGACTTGCTTTTGAAGAAGGATAGTGAACTTAGGCGTATAATTGAAACAAAGCAAATAACCTGTGATGATCGAACACGAAATGCCATAATGCGTGCATCAATATGGCAGCACTATAGCGAAGATTTGCAACTCAACACCACCGATATTGATGTAACAAAAGGTGATACAAAATCAATTTGGGAGAAGTTACAGCGTTACTTGCCATTGTATTCACTTTTTCAATCAGACCGAAAAAATAGTGATGGTGATAGCGAGGTACAAGATCCTCTTAAAGAAGCAGTGAAGGAAATCCTTCGTGACGAAGAACTGCAGCAAACTCTCTTTGAAGTAGCATCAACTGTCGAAGCAAAATTAAGAGAGGTATCAACTCGCACATTGGAAAAATTGCGTGAAATGAGTCCGGATATCGCTAACACGCTTAATCCCGTGATCCCTTCAGCATCTGGGTTAAAATGGGCTGATGTTTTCAAAAACGTATCAATTACAAGCGATGAAAATATCCCCATTAATAAGCGTGGAAGCGGCTCAAAACGGTTGATTCTTCTAAACTTCTTCCGTGCGGAAGTTGAACGCCGTCAAAGTGAGCAAAACGCTACCAGCGTTATATACGCAATAGAAGAACCTGAAACCTCACAGCATTCTGAGAATCAAAAGAAATTGATTAAAGCATTAGAAGCACTTTCGACAGCAACAAACACCCAAGTAATTATCACCACTCATAGTGCAACCATTGTTAAAGAGTTAGGGTTTGATAATATTCGCATCATACGAATGGATGATGCACACAAAGTTATTGAGAACACCTTGCCAAACCAATTACCATATCCATCGTTAAATGAAGTGAACTACTTGGCCTTCTCTGAAATTTCAGAAGAGTATCACAATGAACTATACGGATATATAGAAGAACAGGGGTTGCTCACATCTTACAAGCTTGGAAAACCTCTTGTACAATATGTTAGAGTTCTTCGTGACGGGACAACACGCAATGATCAAATTACAATGACAGAATATATACGTCATCAAATTCACCATCCTGAGAACACCCACAATGTTCGCTTTAATGATACTGACTTAAAAGTCTCTATAGAAGCTATGCGTTTGTTCATCGAGGCACAGCCGTAAACAATCTGCATGGCAACGTTTTGGCAACAAAAAATCGGATAGCGTATGCTTTGCCGATAATACAAATAATGTAGATACTCTCTGCTAAATCTCATAAACAAACTTGTTTAGAATTGATTTGTGGAGAGCGAGTGGGAATGATACAAACACGATGAACGCGGGTATTTAGATTTATAATATGTGTGGAAGGGCAAGGCAAAAACTTATAGCAAAGAAATTATGACAGGGCAAATCATTTCATGTTGAGCGCAAGGTTTTGTGTGGGATGCGCGGCATATGATTGCGAGAGAAAGCGGAGAATTCGGAATTGATGTATACATATCATTATGATTCGCCTTTGGGCGGGATCACACTTGCCGGTAACGGAATGCAGTTGACAGGGCTGTGGTTTGACGGGCAAAAGTATTTCGGAACTACATTGACGGAAGCACATGAAGAAAAATGCCTGCCGGTATTTGAGCAGACCATGTACTGGCTGGATATCTATTTCAGCGGCAAGGCGCCTGATTTTACGCCGCCGCTTGAGGTAGATGCCACACCGTTTCGTAAGGCGGTTTGGAAAATATTGCTGACCATTCCTTTCGGCAGTACCATGACTTACGGCCAAATTGCAGATCGGCTTGCAGCTAAAGCAGGAAAGCAAAAGATGTCCGCGCAGGCAGTAGGCGGCGCCGTAGGGCGAAATCCCATCTCTATCATTATTCCCTGCCACCGTGTTGTCGGCGCAAACGGCAGCCTTACAGGCTATGCCGGCGGCATGGATAAAAAGATACGGCTCCTTGAGCTGGAGAAGGTTGATATGTCCTCTCTTTTTGTACCCAAAAAAGGAACGGCGCTATAACTGCTTTCCCTTCAGCTGAATCCGGAAAAAGCGTGTGAATAATAGCAAAGCAGAAAAGATTACGATGGAAAACACTCGATACGTCCGTAAAACAGAATATGCCGAAGCAAACAGAAAACGCCGCGCAAACCTATGAGTTCGCGCGGCGTTGTTATAAACAACACAAACGCCCCGCTGTTATCTTGTGAACAGGGGGCGTTGTTCTATTATGCGTTTGCGGTTTCAGCGGCAAGTTCCTTGGCGCGGATCTCGTTATACAGCTCTTTGATCTCGTCGAAGTGCGTATAGTTTTCCGCCTGCCGAAGCGTGTTGCGCGCGTCAAGATACGGCTTTGCGGAACGGTTGTAATTCGTGCGGTGGTTCTGTTCATCGCGTATTTTTTTGTTCAGCTCTTTAAAGTCTGCCTTGAGCGCTTTGATCTCTGCCTTAACAGCAGCTATCTTATTTTTATCCTTGCTTTCCTGCGCCTCGTAAAGACGTTTGTAAAGCTTATCTTCTTTTTTATCGTACTGTTCTTCCGTTTCAAACAGCGCGTTGAGCTTGGTGTTATCAGGCGAAACGATCTTTCCGTCTGCATAATATTTCTTTTGATATCTTCTTGCCGTAAGTCTTGTTCTTGCAAAAAGTATGCAGTATTGGCGGAACTCTTTTTCATCTTCGTTCCCCTTGGGGAGTGCTTTCGCTTCTTTGAGCTTGCCTTTCAGCTCGCTTATGCTGTGCGTGCCCAGTCCCTCAAGGCCCTCGTCATAGATTTTCTGCGCCTGCTCTACCTGAAGTTTGCCGAGGTTGCTTTCAAATCTGGACATTTCTTTCAGCACGAACGGCGCCAGCTTGATCTCCTGATTACGAAGTGCGGCAGCTCTGTTTTCCTCTTTCGCAAGCTTAACGGCTTCCTTGATGGCCGCTTTGTCTTTGCCGGAGGCCTTTGCCGCCTTGATATTATCTTTTGTGATCTTAACGGGTTCTTCGCCGGCAAGTGATCTGGCGTTTTCAACCATGTCAACAACTTCAACAAGATTGTCGTCGCTCAGGGTATTATTGCCGAAGTCTTCAAAGAACGCGCGGATCTTAAGCACCCTTACCATGCCCTGCTGCTTGAGCTCGGTCAGATCGTAGAAGAAATACGGCACCACGTTTATAAACGCGCCCACTATGGAAGCAAGTATGAGCACGCCGCAGATGGTCTGTAAAATATCGCCGTCATAAAGTGAGAAGTAGGCAATACTTGTAGTATCCGCCTGCGCAATTACATCGCCAACAACAGCGCCGTTTCTGAGCACTTTGTTCATTACATCCGGGTTGTTCATGACCTGCTGGGCGGTCTCCGTATTGATGCCGAATCTGTCATAAAGCAGGTTTACGATACCGCTGCTGGCAACGGTAACAAGGCCGCCGATCGCGGTTATGGTGGAGAACATGCCGTCTATTCTTTCACCGCTTACATACTGCTGATAATCCCTGATATCCGCGTTTACGGAAGGAGTAAGTATCTGCATGAAAGCGTTCATGAGGTTGTTCATCCAGTAGCAGACAACAAGCAGGATCAGCGGCAGCCATGTTTCCGTAGCCGCCGTGCTCTCGCCCGTCATGTCTATCGTTCTGACAACGGGGAACATGAGCGCGATGAATACAATGTTGAGCACATTTGTGGAGATCAGCACAAAGCGCTTGCCCCATTTTCTGATGGCAAACGGCGCCAGCAGCATGCCTACAAGGCCCGCGTTCTGGCATATCAGCGTTATGATGGAATAGACTGTGCCGTTGCAGATGCCGCCGTAGCTGTAGAGCCAGCCGAGAATGACCGTCATGGAGGTCTCAAGGAATCCGAGCCATGTTGCCATGGCGATTACCCAGAAATATTTGTTGCGCAGCACCTCGCGCAGCGAATCCATGAATTTGATCTGGATAACGTGCGTTTTTGCCTGCACGATCTTTTCCTTGGTGTTGACATAGACCACAATGCTCAGCAAAACGGAAAGTATGGCAAGCGGCGGGTAGATATATCTGTAAAGCCTGATATCATACAGGTTGTTGTTTGTCAAAAGCTGCGCAAATATGGGCATAGCAAGGCTTAGGATAGAGGGCGCAAGCGAATATACAACGCCCTTGATCGTAGAAACGTCCGCCCTTTCCTGCGTGTTGGGGGAAAGTACGTGGATCAGGTTATCATACGCTTCAGAGAAGAAATAGTAAAAGAAATTCTGAATGAAGTTTAAGACAAGGATGATCGCGCAGGTAACAACATATGCTCTCGGCTTGCCGAAGAACGTGCCCTCACCGAAAAGCGCGCCAAACTGGTTGTACGGGAACCAAACGAAAAGTATGGTTACGATCGCGCTGGGTATGCCCATCTTAACGATGTAGGGCCTGTATTTGCCTTCCTTGCTCCGGGTATTGTCTATAATATTCGCCCTTATGCCTGAGAGCGGAATATTCGCAAGAACCGAAATGAAGTACATGATGTACATGTCGATCGGCTCAACGCCGAGCGTGTTCCCGATCAATACGTTCGTTGCGGAGAGGATCATATTCGTTGCCATGACGGCAAGGAATTTAACGCCTATTCCGCCGCCGGCGTAGGATACGATCTCCTTAAAAGGCATATAGCGCCCTTTGGGCGGCTCGTTCCAGTGCATTTTTACATCTTTAACAAGACCGCCGATCTTTGCTTTTAGCTCTGCCAAAATTTTTTCCCCCTAAATATCCGGGCGTATGCCCTTAATCAGCTTCCTTGCCCTTGATCCAGTCAACAGAAAAGGAAGCGAATTTTATTTCCCTGCAAGCGGTGTCCGGCTCAAATAAAACGCCGATCTCGCCGTTTGGCATCTGCGCGGCGGCGCTGTAAACGAATTCGCCGTCTTTCAACTGCCGCGCCCATGCAAATGTTTCTCCGTCGTCTTCGGAAAGGCGGACGGTGCCGTTGCGGCGTTTATTCCTGTCTGCCGGGTTGATGAAAACCACGCTCGGCTTTTCCGTGCTGCGCAGCTTTATCACGCTCATCTGGCAGATCGGCTGCGGCAGATCGTCGTCCAGCCGGTAATCGTGCCAGCTCTCGCCGCCGTTGTCGCTGTATGCAACGGCGGTGCTGTGCCTTTTATCGTGGTTGCGCATAAAGTATTTGAGCCTGCCGCCCTCCTGCTCTATGAGCTGGGATTCCGTAAGCATATCTTCTGCGCCTATCGTCATGCAGCTTGCTTTTTGGCCGTTTATCATTCTTGTGTTGTTGGGCGTTTCACCCATAGTCCAGCTCTCGCCGCCGTCGTCGCTGTAAATGACGGCGCAGGAAAGACGCAGCGGAAACGTCCTTGTGCCGAAGTAGACGGGTACAACAATTCTGCCTGCATAGCTGCCGTTTTTGATCTCTATCCCGCAGCCGGGACCGGGGCCTATAAAGCTCATCGCTTCGGTTTTAACCATTTTGTTCAGTGAACGCGGGGCAGACCATGTTTTGCCGTTGTCCTCGCTGTAGACCATCATAAGATAAGAAGTGCTTTCTTCCTTAAATCTGCCGCCTGTGTAGATGTTGCCGCAGCGGCTGCCGCCCTTGAAAACATCTCCGCTTTCATCAACGGTAAAAGGCGTCTCTTTGCCGTTTCTTTTGTAAAGTCTGCCGTTTCTCAGTATGTATTTTGCAAACATGCCGTTTATATATTTGCAGCCGCTTTCATCTTCGCCGCGGCTCACTTTGCTGTTTCTTATGCCCACGCCGGCGGGCGTGTGGGAATAGATCAGTATGACCCTGTCGCTTTTGCTGCTGTATACCATGACCGGGTCTATCGCGGCGGAGGAACGCATCTTTTTTGAGCCGTGCTCTTTTACGGCGATGGTCATATCCTCCCAGGTCTTTCCGCAGTCAAAGCTCCTGCGTATGACCTTATCTATCCGGTTGGGATTGTCCATTCCGGAGCAGTAGCGCGCGTCTGCGCAGGCAATAAGGACGCCGTCCTTTGCAGTGATAAGTGATGGGATCCTGTAGAATTTGGAAGGCCCTTTGATATCCGGGCCGAAAACGGTTTTAAACTCCATCTGCCTGCCGCTCCTCGGTTAAATCGGTATAATAAAATTATTATAGCAAAGTTGTGCGGCTATATCAAGACTTATTCCTGTTTGAAAACCAATCTTTTTAGGTATTTTACCGTGCACTTTGTGTACTTTATTTTTTGCTTGACTTTAATTTTTTTATATGTTATGTTAGGCAATACGGCCGTTGGAACACGGCTTTTGTTTATATAAAACTGTTTTTCTGTTTAAGGTGATGTTTATGGAATCAAAAACACTGTTTTCTAAAACGCCGCCGCTCAAGCTGTTTTTTATTGCGGCGTTTCCGGGAACGGTCAGTATGCTTGCTTCCGCGCTATATCAAACACTGGACGGCGTTTTCGTGGGCAGATTTTTGGGTGAAACGGCTTTCGCGGCAATCAATTTGGCTATGCCTTTCGTTATCATCAATTTTGCGCTCGCCGATCTTATCGGCGTGGGCTCGTCGGTTCCCATTTCCGTAAGCCTTGGCAAAAACAAGGATAAAGAGGCAAATAATATATTCACCTGTGCGTGCCTTATGATCTTTGCGGCGGGAATAGCGGTAGGCGCCCTTCTTTTTGCCGCAGCGCCCGCGCTGATGCGCGTCATGGGCGCAGAGGGCGAATTTGCGGATCTTGCCGTTCAGTATCTGCGCGTTTACGCTGTCTGCTCTCCGTTTACAACGATCGTTTTCGCTATGGATAATTTCCTGAAAATAAGCGGAAAGATCAATACAAGCATGTTTCTCAATATCTTTATGTCCCTGCTGATAGCCGTGCTGGAATTCATATTTCTCGGCGTCCTCAAATGGGGCGTTTGGGCGGCAGCCGGCGCTACCTGTATAGGAATGTTCGCGAGTTCCGCGCTTGCGCTGATCCCGTTTTTAAAGGGCGGCCTTCAGCTCAAATTCTGCCGTCCGCGCTTCAGCGCAGCCATGATAAAGCGCATCATCGCCTGCGGCAGCCCGAATTTCCTTAATAATATCGCAGGGCGCATAACATCTATAATCATGAATTATATTCTTGTAAGAGCCGGCGGCGAAACAGCTGTTTCCGTTTACGGCATACTGATGTATGTGGAGGGCTTTATCCAGCCCTTGCTCTACGGCATGTGCGATTCGCTTCAGCCTGCAGTGGGCTTCAACTGGGGCGCAGGCAAGTATTCGCGCGTTAGGGCAATAGAAAAATGCTGTTTTGTATCCAGTGCGGTAATATCCGTCCTTTCCGTGTTTGTTATATGCCTGCTGCCGCAGCAGATCACGCGCCTGTTTATGGGCAGCGGCAGTGAAGCCGTGTTTGAGATGGCGGTCGCCGCGCTCCCGCTCTTCGGATTTACGTATATCACACGCTGGTTCTCCTTTGCAACGCAAAGCTATATGCTGGCAGTGGAAAAGCCGCTTCCGGCTTCGCTCATATCCGTAAGCACGGCGCTGATCTTTCCCGTTATCCTCATTTTCGCGCTTCAGCCGTTCGGTTTAACGGGCATATGGTTCAACTTTGCGGGCGCCTCGGTGCTGGCGGCAATCCTATCCGCCGTTATACTGATCGTTTTGCGCCGCCAGCTTTCAAGGCCGGATATGCCGGATAAGCAGATTGCTTAGATGCAGCAGGGGAGATATGCTATGCGAAGACATGAACGTGAAGTTACGGATAGAAACAGAATAGAACAGGTGCTTTCCGATTGTAAAACATGCCGCCTTGCGCTCAGTGACGGCGACGCGCCTTACATCGTTCCGCTCTGCTACGGCTATGCGCTCAGCGGCGCGCAGCTCACGCTTTATTTTCACTGTGCCGTGCAGGGCAAAAAGCTTTCTCTTATAAAAAAATGCCCGCAGGCGGGCTTTGAGATAGATATGTTCAGGCAGCTTGTTTACGCCGGTCAGGCGTGCGGCTTCACCGCAGAATATGCAAGCCTTATCGGTAAAGGCACCGTTTCCGTCTTGGAGGATCCCGCCGAAAAGCGCGCCGCGCTTTGCCTGATCATGCGGCATTATACCGGAAAAAGCGAGTGGGATATCCCCGCCGCCGCACTGAACGGCGTATGCGTTTTAAAGCTTAGCGTAAGCGAATATTCCTGTAAAGAAAATCTGTAAAAAAGAAAAACGGCAAGGGCATCGCGCCTTTGCCGTTTTTATTCAGGATATTCCATGTTCTTGGGCAAGCCGAGTATATAATCTGCGGAAACGCCGTAAAATTTGCAAAGTTTTATAAGATGCTCGATTGGAAGAGGGTGTTTTCCCCGCTCGTATTTACTGTAATACGTTTGTGTAGTTCCAAGCAGGTCAGCTATATCTTGCTGGAGCAGATCACGGTCTTCTCTTAAATTTCTGAGCCTTTCGTAATATTCCATATTACCACCGCAAAAATTATAGCATAGTTCATATGAGAACTATTGACAATAGGCAATATGTGGTCTATAATGTATATGGTACGAAATTATATATGTTTGATTTTATTTTGGGTATTTCAGATCATCCGGCAGGCAGAGTATATAATCGGCAGATACACCGTAATGCCGGCAGAGCGTAATCAGGTGTTCGGTCGGCAAGCCTCTTACGCCGCGCTCGTATTGTGAATAGGTTATCTGGCTCACGTTCAGTATAGTTGCGATTTGCTTTTGCGTCATATCATTGTCCTCGCGCAGCGCTTTCAGTCTGTCTGTATACTTCAAATTCATCACCTCTAAGTAATAAATATAAGATAATTCAATATGAAGTATTGCAATTCAGTTCAAAATGAATTAGAATATAAAAACGAGGATGTGATGAAATGGAAGATAAAAATAACAGGAAAGTCTTTATTAATGTTCCCGCTTTTAATCTGCAATATGCGTTTACCAATCTTTGGAACAGTGTTCCGCCGGAAAAAACTTCGGCACGTTCCAAAGAACTTTTTGAGCAGCTCTGCAACAGTCTGGAGCATGATTACGGCGGGGATCCCGATGAGCCGATAAAAAGCGAGTATATTGTGCGTATTGCAGACAGACCCAAGACCGAAGCAGAGATCAGATTTCTAAAAATGAAAGCTGAAAGTTTAAAACGCAGCAGCAGGAGAATAAAAGCGCAGGAAAAGAAGAAAAATACAAATTCCCCGATGACGGAAAGCAAAACGAACGCGCAGAAATAATATGCCCTGTCCCAAGAATATATTCAAAAAAGCACCGCTGCGGAAATAGATCCGCATACGGTGCTTTTTGTATGTTTGTATTAAAGTTCAAGCCTTTTTCTTGCGCTTTCAAACTCCGTCGGAAGCATATTTCGCCGGCTTAAGCTGGCGGCAGATATTAAATCACGATGCAGATCGAATAATGATTTACAAAAATTCGATATTGTAAAAATCAAGTGCAAATGATTAGCCAATGTGCACAAAAAAGAAGTGATATTTTTTACTGCCGAAAGGCTTAATAATTTGTTAATATATTTACAAGCTTTGCTGAAATGTTATAATTGTATTAGCGGTTATTATTTGCCTGCCAAATAAATCCTAAGGGGGAATTCATTTATGGAAGTTGTTGCACAAAGAGTTTTCGAGCCGTTTTATATGTGGCTTGATATCGCTTTCCTGGTGGTATATGCCGGGCTGCTGCTTTATAAGAAAAAGTATGCAACCGTTATAGTGGGCTTTCTTGCCGGGATACTTTATCAGGTAGTGGATTACGGTATTTTCCACCTTGCCACGCATTCGCGTTCCATATCGGAGGGGCACAGCCTGTTTTGGGTCTTGCTTTGGATGAGCATGAGCTACGGCTTTACGAATTTTACATGGATCTGGCTTTGGATCTCAAAGGATAAAAACCTGTTTGAATGGACGATCCTTATCCTCGGTTGGTGGCTTTGCTGCCCGCTGCTTACCCAAACTTTCGGGCCGCATGATGACTACATAACGATCCAGCGCACTACGGGCGCTTATCACGGCTGGATGGCGCTGATTCTGTTTGTGGGCTATCTGGGGCTTATTATATGGAACGTCACGCGCAAAAAGAAAGGCGAGCGTGCCAATATCCCATGGCTGCTGGCAATAGGCATACTTGTTCAGTTCGGCTGGGAGGTAGGCCTGTATCTCGGCGGCATCAGAAGCGCGGAGCTTACCTCTATTGAGGAAAAGATAGCGCCCATGATCATCAATTCTCTGCTTGAAACGAATCTCGGCATGCCTTATATCTTTGTTATATTCATTGCTGTTTCAAGAAGATTTACCGAGAAGCTCAAAAAGAGAGACAGACGCCTCGGCTTTACCGAAAGGATTATTGAAAACAATGCCGAAAAGGTTAAGGATTACGAAAATGTTTCCGAATACCTTGCATAACGGCGAAATATAAGATACAATGAATGCGGCGGAATTTTCCGCCGCAGCGTTTTTTCACGGGAAATTTTTATGGATAATAAAACAAGAATGATAAATGAAATGGCGTACATTGCGGATGAAACGCTTGTTGCCGAGATGAAGCAAAATAAAAAGCTCATGCACCGGTTCAATACCACTCAGCCGTGGGAATTTGAAAAGCTGGACGAGATCGCGCACAGCATTTTCGGCAGCCTTGGCAAGAACGCCTGGATCAATCCGCCGTTTTACTGCGATTACGGCAAACATATTTTTGCAGGAGACGGTTTTAACGCAAATTACGGCTGCGTAATACTGGATGTGGGCAGGGTGGATATCGGCAATCATGTTTTCTTTGCGCCCAATGTTTCCGTTTACACTGCCGGCCACCCGGTACACCCCGCCGCAAGGGGCACTATGTATGAATACGGCATACCCGTAAAAATAGGCAATGATGTCTGGGTCGGCGGAAACAGCGTTATTCTGCCCGGCGTAACGATCGGCGACGGCACGGTTATCGGCGCAGGCAGCGTGGTAACGAAGGATATCCCGTCCGGCGTGATCGCTGCGGGCAATCCCTGCCGTGTGATACGCAAAATTACGGATGAGGATCTGCAATACTATTTTAAGGACAGAAAGTTTGACGATGAGGCGTTTGAAACGGTTAAAACAGCTTATGATGAAAGAAATAAAAAATGACCGATTTTTTCAATTTTTTTATTATCGCTATTGATTTATAAATGCTTTTGCCTTATAATATGTAAGTACAGACGGTTGTACGCATGTGCGGCCGTCTTGTTCTTTTTTAAGGCGTGCAGGAGAGGGAAAAGAATATGTATAAAACCGGTTTTGATAACGATAAGTATCTAAAAATGCAGTCCGCCCGGATCAGGGAAAGGATCTCGGAATTCGGCGGCAAGCTCTATCTTGAGTTCGGCGGCAAGCTGTTTGACGATTATCATGCGTCGCGCGTGCTTCCCGGCTTTTTGCCGGACAGTAAATTGCAGATGCTGCTCCATCTTAAAGACGAGGCGGAGATCGTTATTGTTGTAAACGCTCAGGATATCGAAAAATGCAAGGTCAGAAGCGATCTCGGCATAACCTATGACGTGGACGCCCTGCGCCTTGTTAAATCGTTCGGTGATTGCGGGCTTACCGTGGGCAGCATCGTGCTCACAAAATATGCGCCGCATCCCCGTGTACTCCAGTTTGAAAAGAAGCTGAAAAATGCAAATATCCCGTTTTACCGCCATTATGTTATAGAGGGGTATCCGTCTAATATTGCCAACATAGTCAGCGATTCGGGATTCGGTCAGAATGAATATATTGAAACAAAGAGAAAGCTTGTGGTCGTTACCGCCCCGGGTCCGGGAAGCGGAAAAATGGCAACCTGCCTCTCGCAGCTTTATCACGATAACAAGCGCGGCGTAAAAGCGGGATACGCGAAGTTTGAAACTTTCCCGATCTGGAACCTGCCGCTGCGCCACCCGGTAAATATGGCGTATGAGGCGGCAACGGCTGATCTGAACGATATCAATATGATAGATCCGTGGCACCTTGAGGCTTATGGCAAAACGACCGTTAATTATAACAGGGACGTGGAGATATTCCCCGTTTTAAAAGCCATCTTTGAAAAGATCTACGGTGAGTGCCCCTATAAATCCCCCACGGATATGGGCGTCAATATGGCAGGCAACTGCATTTTTGATGACGACGCGGTTTGTGAAGCGGCAAAGCAGGAGATCATCCGCCGTTATTTTGACGCCGTAAGAAGCGCCGCCAAAGGCGCGGAGAACCGCGAGGAGATCTATAAGCTGGAGCTTCTTATGAAGCAGGCTGAAATCACGGAGGATTCCCGCAAATGCACTGCTGCGGCAAGGAAAACGGCGGCAAAAACGGGCGCGCCGGGCGCGGCGGCGGAGCTTGCGGACGGCACGGTTATAACCGGCAAGACCTCAGATCTGCTCGGCTGCATCTCCGCAACGCTTATAAACTGTTTGAAGCACCTTGCGGGTATAGATGACGAAGTGCTGCTTATAGACCCTGCCGTTATCAAGCCGATTCAGGAACTTAAGGTAAAATATCTCGGCAGCAAAAATCCGCGCCTGCATTCAGACGAGGTGCTGACCGCGCTTTCCATTTCTGCCGGCAGGGATGAAAACGCTGCGGCGGCAGTGGCGCAGCTTGCAAATCTGAAAAACTGCGATATGCACTCAACCGTGCTGCTTTCCCATGTGGATGAAAACGTGCTTAAAAAGCTCGGCATGCGTCTTACGTGCGAGCCGGAAAATAAATAGAAATACATAAGTATAGGAGGAATGATTGTGAATAAGCCAAAGTACATATTTGTAACGGGCGGTGTTGTAAGCGGCCTTGGTAAAGGGATAACGGCGGCGTCCCTCGGCAGACTTTTAAAGGCGCGCGGCCTGAAGGTAACCGCGCAGAAGCTGGATCCTTATCTTAACGTTGACCCGGGCACGATGAACCCTGTTCAGCACGGAGAGGTGTTTGTTACAGACGACGGCGCCGAAACGGATCTTGACCTCGGCCATTATGAAAGGTTTATAGATGAATCCCTGTCCCAAAACTCAAACCTTACCTCGGGCAGAGTATACTGGAATGTTATAACCGATGAGCGCAAAGGCGTTTACGGCGGGCAGACCATTCAGATCATTCCCCATGTTACGAATGAGATCAAAAAATATATTTATAGAAACGCGGAAACGGGCGCCGATGTGTGCTTTGTTGAGATCGGCGGCACGATAGGCGATATTGAGAGCCAGCCGTTTCTTGAGGCGATCCGCCAGTTTTCCGTTGAGTACGGCAGGGAAAACTGCCTGTTTATCCATGTTACGCTCGTGCCGTATCTTGCCGCGTCGGCAGAACTGAAATCCAAACCTACGCAGCACAGCGTAAAGGAGATGCTTGCGCTCGGCATACATCCGGATATCATCGTTTGCCGCACGGAGCACCCTTTAACGGACGATATCAGAAATAAAATAGCCCTTTTCTGCAATGTGGAAAAGGACTGCGTTATAGAAAACAACAACTGTGATATTCTTTATGCCGTGCCGCTCATGCTCCATAAAGAGGGGCTGGATACCGTTGCCGTCAAAAAGCTCGGCCTTGCCTGCGGCGAGCCGGATCTTGCGGATTGGCAGGCGATGCTGGACGCGCTCAGAAACCCGGTGCGCACGGTTAAAATTGCAATGGTCGGCAAATATGTTGAATTGCACGACAGCTATATTTCCGTGAATGAGGCGCTGAAGCACGGCGGTATTGAAACGCATTCCGCTGTTGATATCCGCTGGATAGATTCCGAATCCCTTGAGCAGGACGGAGCGGATATAGACGCGGTTTTGGGTGATATGGACGGTATACTTGTTCCCGGCGGCTTCGGCAGCAGGGGAATCGAAGGCAAGATCCTCGCTGCAAATTATGCCAGAACGCATAATATCCCGTACCTCGGCATCTGCCTCGGTATGCAGGTGGCAGTCATAGAGTTTGCAAGGAACGTGCTTGGGCTTGCGGACGCAAATTCCGCTGAGATAGATCCAGAAACCGCCAATCCCGTAATAGATATCATGCCGGAGCAGAAAAACGTTTCCGAAATGGGCGGAACGATGCGCCTTGGGCAGTACCCCTGCGTGCTGAACCCGGAATCCAAATCGTATCAGCTTTACGGCGCCTCCATGATCTATGAGCGCCACCGCCACCGTTATGAGGTCAATAACGATTATCGTGAGGAGTTTGTGCAGCACGGCGTTATCTTTGCCGGCACTTCGCCGGATAATCATATCGTTGAAATGATGGAGATCCCGGCGCATCCCTGGTTCGTGGCGTGCCAGTTCCACCCCGAATTCAAGAGCAGGCCGAACAGACCCCATCCGCTTTTCCGCGGCTTTGTTTCCGCAGCCGCAAAGCTGCACGATGAAAAGTAAAGCTTTGATATCTTATTTAAGCAGTGTCCATACGGACACTGCTTTTTGTTTTGCTTGTTTTTTGTCGCTCTGCCGTGTGAACGTTATCGTATAGTCCCTTGAAACGGGGCGATAGATCATATTCAATACCGCATGGATTGCGTGCGGCAGTGTTTTGTATTCAAATTCCATCTTGTTTTTAGCGCCCTGAAATTTAATTGTATACATTTTTACCGTACTCCTTGGTGATTTATGTGCGCCTTGGCTGTAATTTGCCGTTTAGGTAAAAATTAACCTAACGTTTACATTATAGGTAATTACTTACCTAATGTCAAGCGATAATGTTGATAAAATAATATCTGGTGATTATCATGTACTATCCAAGAATAAAAGAATTAAGGCTCGAACAGGGCAGAACGCAGGTCAATGTAAGCACTATGATCGGAATAGACCAAAGCTATTACAGTAAGTATGAACGCGGGGCGCAGAATATAACGCTGGAAGTCATAATAAAGATCGCGCAGCTTTACAATGTTTCGGTTGATTATCTGATTGGCAGAACGGATAAAAGGGAACTGAATAAATAGATTTTATATCGTATTTCTATTGCAGGTCATTGACCGTTTTGCTGTTTTGTGCCATAATAAAATCAAAGGGGTGATTTTATGAAAAGCAAGGAAAACAGATCCACAAAGCTCGGCGCAAAAATTTGGGTAAGCATTGTGCTGTTCGGGCTGATCGGTCAGCTGGCATGGGTAATCGAAAACATGTATTTCAATGTTTACCTGTTTGACGCTGTGGGCGGCACGGCAAACGATATTGCCGCAATGGTTGCCGCTTCGGCAGTGACCGCCGCCGTTACAACGCTCGTTATGGGCGCGCTTTCGGATAAGCTCGGCAAACGCAAGGTATTTATTGTAACGGGCTACATAATCTGGGGCGTCGTTACCGCCTCTTTTGGCTTTATCACCGTGGATAACACCGAAAAGGTGTTCCATGTTGCAAACGCAGCCGCAGCGGCGGCAATGCTCGTGATTGTAATGGACTGCGTGATGACCTTCTTTGGCTCCACGGCGTTTGACGCGGCGTTCAACAGCTGGGTAACGGACGTTACGGACGATTCGAACCGCGGCAGGGCGGAGACCGTTTTGCAGGCGCTTCCGCTGGTTGCCATGATCCTTGTTTTCGGCGTGCTGGACGGATTTAAGCAAAGAGGAGAATGGCAGACCTTTTTCCTCATAGTGGGCATTGCAACTACGGTGTGCGGTGTCTTCGGCGCGTTTTTCCTTAAGGATAAGCCCGGCATCAAAGCAAATGAAGAAAATTATTTTAAAAACATAATTTACGGCTTCCGTCCGTCAACCGTTAAGAAGAATCCGCGGCTCTATATCGCTTTCGCCGCGTTCTGCATATTCAGCATTGCCTATCAGGTGTTTATGCCGTATATCATCATCTATCTTGAAAAAACGCTTGGCATAACGGATTACGCAATCCCGCTCGGCGTTATTCTGATTTTATCCGCCGTGATCTCCGTGCTGTTCGGCAGGGTGATCGATAAAGCGGGCAAGATCCGCTGCCTGCTGCCTGCCGCCGTTGTACTTGTGATCGGCTTTGTGCTCATGTATTTTGCAAAGGGCGATAATCTGCCGGTTTTGATGCTGTTCGGCACGGTTATGATGGGCGCGTATCTTGTTGCCTCTGCCTGCATATGCGGCACGATCCGGGATTATACCCCGCAGGATAAGGTTGGCCTTTTTCAGGGCGTAAGGATCGTTTTTCAGGTGCTTATACCCATGGTTACCGGCCCGTATATCGGCGCGGCTGTAATTGCAAATAACAATATGACCTATGTTGAGCTGGGCACGGTAAAGACGATCCCAACGGCAAATATCTTTCTTGCGTCTGCGGCGGTCGCCGTGTTTGCGCTCATACCGATCATCTATCTTTTAAAGACGGAAAAACGCAAAAATTAAATATAATCCTACCCGCTTTTGCGCGCTCTTTTGTTAAGATTTAACAAAGTTTTTGAAATGGAAAAAAATGCTTGATATTCGCGCCCAAACGGTATAAAATATATATCGATAAAATATTGACAATCCAATATTTTAAAATCTAAATTTACGGAGGTACATTCCAATGGTAAAAGTTGCTATTAACGGTTTCGGCCGTATCGGCCGTCTTGCATTCCGCCAGATGTTCGGCGCAGACGGCTATGAAGTTGTTGCGATCAACGACCTCACCAGCCCCAAGATGCTTGCTCATCTTCTTAAGTATGATTCATCTCAGGGCAAATATGCTCTTGCCGATAAGGTAGAGGCAACCGATGATTCTATCATCGTAGACGGTCAGGAGATCAAGATCTATGCAAAGGCAGACGCTTCCGAGCTTCCTTGGGGCGAGCTTGGCGTAGACGTTGTTCTTGAGTGCACAGGCTTCTATACTTCTAAGGATAAGGCTTCTGCTCATATCAAGGCAGGCGCACGCAAGGTCGTTATCTCTGCTCCCGCAGGCAACGATCTTCCCACAATCGTTTACAATGTTAACCACGAAACACTTAAGCCGGAAGATACGGTTATCTCTGCCGCTTCCTGCACAACAAACTGCCTTGCTCCCATGGCAAAGGCTCTTAACGATTATGTTGAGATCCAGAGCGGTATCATGTGCACGATCCATGCTTATACCGGTGATCAGATGACGCTTGACGGCCCGCAGAGAAAAGGCGATCTTCGCCGTTCACGTGCTGCTGCTGTTAACATCGTTCCGAACTCCACAGGCGCTGCTAAGGCAATCGGCCTTGTTATTCCGGAACTCAACGGCAAGCTTATCGGTTCTGCGCAGCGTGTTCCTACCCCCACAGGTTCAACAACGATTCTTACAGCTGTTGTTAAGGGCAAGGACGTTACTGTTGACGGCATCAACGCCGCTATGAAGGCTGCTTCAAACGAGAGCTTCGGCTACAATACCGATGAGATCGTTTCTTCAGATATCGTTGGTATGCGCTATGGTTCACTCTTTGACGCTACCCAGACCATGGTTCTCAAGATCGCTGATGATCTTTATGAGGTTCAGGTTGTTTCTTGGTATGATAACGAGAACAGCTATACTTCCCAGATGGTTCGCACAATCAAGTACTTCTCAGAGCTTGGCTAAGCCGAACCGTTCAATAAAAAATGAAGCGGAGTCGCAGGACTCCGCTTTTTCTTTTCTTTCGGTTTATTTGCATAATTCAGTCTTTAAAGCAGCTTATAAAATTGCGCGCATTTTACACCTTTTCGGCTGTGTAAGTCCAAATATAAAATATTGATAAAATATTATCAATTTCGCTTAAAGTTTTAAATCACCGTACTATACTTTAGTAATAGACGGAGGTATTGAAATGGAAAAGAGGAATTTCGCTTTCTTTCAGTAAGTTTGGATATTTATTGCCGGCTGTTACGGCGGCTTTCTTGTGGAGCCTTGTGGTGCCTTATCAAAAACGGCTATATTGAAAGCCGCAAGTCGCTCGTGCTGGGGCATCTGAGCGTGGCGTACGGCATGGGCGCCGTTTTGCTGACTCTGATACTCGTTCGCTTTCAGCAGGCAAAGCTTTGGAAGATATTTCTGATCGCCTTTGTATCGGGTACCGTAACGGAATATATCTGCTCGCCGGGGCAGGAGATCTGCTTCGGCACCGTTGCGTGGGATTACAGTCATCTGCCGCTGAATATAAACGGCAGGGTGTGTCTGCTGTATTCGCTTTTCTGTGGCGTGCTCGGCGTAGTCTGGGTAAAAGCCGTGATCCCGTTGATGAGAAAGATCTTTGATCGTGTTCATCTGCCGTTTGAAAAGGTGATCGTTTGGGCGTTTATCGCGTTTTTTGTTTTTGACTGCGCGCTTTCCGCCTCCGCCGCCCTGCGTATGAATGAAAGAGCGCAGGGAATCGCTGCGTCAAATAAGGTAGAACAGTTTTTGGATACATATTATCCTGATGATAAAATGAATCAGATCTACGCGAATTCCAGGCCTTCCGAATAATACTCTTTACGCAAAAAGCTCCGCGGAGTCAGACTGTCGATAAAGTCGGCTGAACCGCGCGATATACTTTACTGATTCAAAGCAAAGAAAAATAACAAACAGTAGAAAAGCGACTTAATCGTAAACAAATAATACATATAAAAACAGTTAAATGGCGCATGAACCAAGTGTTCATGCACCATTTGCGCTTTCCGCCTTTCGCTCGGGGGCAGTACCTCTGTACAGCTCCCGCTCGCGAAAAACGAAATTCAGCTCGATTTCTCGAAGTCTCCTCAGAGTGTAGGACTGCCCTTTATTCTAAATTTGCACCTTTTTCTACACGCTGAGCCGCCCTGTTTAAAGGGCGGCATCGGCAGATAATAAAATACGCTTTGTGCCGATCATTTTAAAAATTTGATCAGTTCGAGGGCAGCGCCGATATCGCCCTCTACCTTAAGCTTGCCGAGCGTAAACGCCATAACGGGATCCAGCTTGCCGTTTATAAGCTTGATAAGATTATCCGCGCTTGCGATAAGGATAGCGTTGCGGTCATAATACTCATACGGCTCTATATGGATCTCACCGTCTTTGATCTCCACATAAAAGATGCCCTCCGGCTTGCCGACTATATTGATCTGAAAAGCAAGAGTGCCCTCCACAGAGCTTACGTCCGTATTCTTAAATCTTTCTCTGAACGCCTCTACGACCTGCTCATAAGTTAAAGCTTTCATCATGATTCCTCCTAAACAGTGATACTTTATTTTACCACACGGAGAGATTGAATTCAACATGCGCGGCGTTTAATTTTTATCCTTGCTTCTTGAGATAAGGGCTACAACGAGCGCGCTGAGCACCGCAACGGTAACGCCGCCCGCCATTGCAGACATGCCGCCCGTTATGATGCCGATAAAGCCGTTTTCACGCACCGCCTCTTTTACGCCGTTTGCCAGCGAGTTGCCGAAGCCGGTGAGCGGTATCGTTGCACCCGCGCCGGCAAAATCAACCAGTTTGTCATAGACGCCGAATGCGCCGAGCAATACGCCGAGGCACACAAAAAGCACAAGTATCCTGGCAGGCGTCAGTTTTGTGTTATCTATCAGGATCTGACCGACAAGGCAGATAAGACCGCCGACAATAAATGCCTTTAAAAAAATCATAAAAAATCACCTGCTGATAGTTTTTGCCTCAGCAGGTGTAATATTCTAATAAATATAGATTTATCCCAAATCTATAGGATTTTTATTATCCATTTTTGCTTTTCTGCCGTATTTTTCCTCAAAGCCGGGATTTATGTAATCCTCTACAACTTTGCCGTCTCTGATTCGGATAACACGTTCCGCCTGCTCGGCTATCTCGTTATCGTGCGTAATGACGATTACGGTTCTGCCGTCGTCCTTCAGATTATGCAGGATCTGCATAACGTCCTTGGTAGAGCGGGTATCCAGATTGCCTGTAGGCTCGTCTGCAAGGATAACGGGCGGTGCGGCGGCGATTGCCCTTGCTACCGCCACTCTTTGCTGCTGGCCGCCTGAAAGCGCCGCAGGCAGATGGTGCATGCGCTCTTTAAGACCTACTTTTTCAAGTGCGGCAACGGAAAGCTCACGCCTTTCCGCCTTGGGCACACCGCGGTAAACAAGCGGCAGCTCCACATTTTCAAGCGCATCGAGCGAAGCGATAAGGTTGAAGCCCTGAAAGATAAAGCCGATCTGCTTATTTCTGATATCGCTCATCTCATCATCGGTAAGGTCCTCAACAAGCCTGCCGTTGATATAATATTCGCCGGAGGTGGGAACATCAAGCAGACCCAGCATATTCATAAGCGTTGATTTACCGGAACCGGACTGCCCGATTATGGCAACGAACTCGCCCTCGTCAATGGTGAGGGAAACGCCGTCCAGCGCGTTCACCTGGTTTTCGCCGGGGTTATATATTTTATACACATTTCTTACGTCGATAAGGTGCATCGTTATCTCCCTTTACAAATAGTATATTTCAATATTACAGATAATTATATAATTTGTCAAGTCCTTTGAATAATTATTTAAAAAAGTTAAACAATATTTAACAGATAGCTAAAAAATCAGCTTAATAAAAAAGAGGCGATCCTATGGGAATCAGTAAAGACGAATACGGAAAAATGACGGACAAGGCAAGCGGTTCTTCGCCGAAGCTGAAAAACGGCATCAAAGCGTTTTTATTCGGCGGCGCAATCTGCTGCTTCGGGCAAGCGATCAACGAGCTATTGCAGTCCGCCGGACTCAGCGGCGACGAAGTCAAGATCGCAACACCGTGCATCATCATTATCATAACGGCGGTGCTGACGGGAATCGGCGTGTTCGATAAGATCGCACGCCACGCGGGCGCAGGCACGATTGTGCCTATAACCGGCTTTGCGAATTCCGTTGTTTCCCCTGCGCTTGAATTCAAGCAGGAAGGTCTGGTGCTCGGCACAGCGGCGCAGATGTTTACGATAGCGGGTCCTGTAATAGTATACGGAACGGCGAGTTCAGTTATTTACGGGCTGATCATCTATATCTTTAAATTATACTGAGCAAACAAAAATTCCGGCTGCCGCGTATTATTTGCGCCGAAAAGCCGGAACTTTTTACATAAAAACTGCTTCGAAGGCATTTTTACTACTCAAAATTTTCAATAGATTTCAGTTGCTTCAGTCTGTAAATATCACGCGCCGCCCAAACGGCAGCGCCGGACAGAAACGAAATTCCGGCAGCAATGCAGACTTTTGCGTCTCCGTCGGAAATATCATTGACATACCCCATGCCAATGACCGGAATCAGGCAAAGGAAAATTCCCGTTATGCTCATTACAAGCTGACCAGCGCCTTTATAGATTCTGTTCATGTAAAGATTGTGGGCGCCGAAAACACCGAGCGTGCAGGCAAGTTTCAGGGCGGTTCTGACCTTCTTTTTCTTTTGCTTTTGTGCCTTATCGCACGGGTAAACAGGATAAAAGGAAGTAAAATTTGAAACAAAGAGCAATACCATTGCAAGCCAAAGCGGAACAAGCTCCAGAAGCCCGCTTTTGCCGAGCGTAAACTGAACAATGATCATGCCGGCAAGAATCAGAATGACAAGAAAAGTTGTGAGCCTATACTTAATATGCTTTTTATAGTTATGTATAAAAAACATCAGGATTGCGATGGCGTTGAGCGCGATAAAAATCAGTGTAGCAATCAGATGCGCCGTCTGCTCCCAGCCCCAGTCATTGATAAACACCACGCCGGGCATAAAGAAAATGGCAGCAATAGCAAACGCCGTGCCTACCCTGCCGGAATAGCCGAATTTTTTGTAAAGATAGATAATGTTCAGGAAAAACGCCGCCGCGGTCAGCACGCCCCACATCAAAAAGCCATGGGGATAATCATAGCCGAGCCAGGAAAGCGTATTATCCGTTTCCACCGGATTTCTGATAAAACCGAATATAACATTATAAACGAGCGCCATGGTAAGTACGACCATGGACATGGTTTTGTTCGGCGCTTTGAGCTCACCGATTTTTCCGTAATCGCCCATACACACTCCTCCTCAAATATTTTTCAGTTCAATCATAACAGAAAAACAGCCAAAAAGAAAGTCGTTTTGATAAAGGAAACCGTTTTGTAACCCCATTTGGCAAAACGAACATTATTTCTGCCCTTATCATAAAGCGATAAGAGATTTTGTATATTTGCCGTGCTGATATTGGACTATATATCCCGTTTTGCCTGTTTCACAATCTTTTTTAACTGTAATGCCTTGAGCAACTGCGCGCCTTTTGCAAACAGAAGAATGAATACAAAATCATTCACACGGAAAAGCACATCGTTTTTAAATACAAACTATACTCGTAGCCGTATCCCTCATATGTTTCGTATTTTCTTGCAATTATATTATCGAACCCCAACTCTTTGTAAATATGTATTGCACTTTCATTGTCGTCCTCAACGCCTACGGTAAATTCCGAATATCCGGCGGCGCACAGCTTGCTGATCACTTCTTGTAGCAGGCATTTTCCGTAACCTTTGCCCTGCTCTTTCTTAAGAATACGAAAAGCATAAAGATACGCGCGTTTGCCGGGGATCGCCTCCCGCTCATCTTCGCTTTTATATTTTACGCGCAATTCGCCGATTAATCTTCTGCCCTGAAACAGACCGAAAATATCTATGATTCCGTTTTCCATGCTTTCGGTATTTTCTTTTATCATCCGATCCATATCTTTATATTTAAACAAACCTGTAAGTAGTGGAAGTTCGCTTACCGATAATCTTTTTATACGTAAATTTTCCATATTATAATCCTTGAGCAATAAGTATATTACATCATATTCGTACCGAACAAGCAATATTGTTCATGCTTATTTACTTTTGCTGAGCAGCCACGGAAGCCACTTTTCTTTTCTGTAAAATTTTGTGCACATGCCGTGCCCGTATTTATCCCAGCGTGTATATTTAACATCTGCCCCGGCTTTTTTCAGGGCGTTATAAAATTTATCATCACTTTCTATTGAAACCACAGCATCATCACTTGCATGCGCCATCCAAATCGGGATGGCGGAGATGGAATCAAACGCTTTTTCATCCGCTTTGATTTTGCCGTGGTACTCGCCCATTGTTTCCACTGCCGCCGCAATAAGATGCGGGTGGCGGAACAGAAAATTCCAAACAAGTCCGCCGCCGAACGAAGTGCCGTAAATATATATTCTTTTGCTGTCAACACCGTAAGATTCAATTAAATATTGAATGATATCGGCGCAGTTATCCGCACAAGCGTCCCTCAGCTCAGACTCAGTATTATAATTGCAGAGGCGCATATACTGCGGGATAAGGATATTACATTTTTTCGTAAGAAAGCGATAGCCGCAGGCGGTGAAGAAAAATTCAAACAGGGGTTTAAAATTATCGCGCCCGATCGTCCCCGCGCCGCCGAAATAGATGACAAGCGGGCGATTTTTTTCACCGGCTTTTTTAAATCTGAACGGCACGGCGTCTGCTCCGTTTAAATAAATATATCTTCTGAAACCCGCTGCGCCGCCAAGCTTTGCAACCGTTTTGCTTTTGAACCGGCGCACCAGATTTTTCTGATATTTTTTATTGGCTCTGACCTGCTTTACAAGGCGCAGAGTTTGTTTGATTACCCTTTTCGGCATACCGGGCGGGTATTTTTCGCCCTTTTCCGTGTGATCTTTAAAAAGCCTGTAATAATAACCGTCCTCGCCGAATACAAAAACGACGGTCTCTTTAATAATTTCCATTCCGCCCGAATCGCGCATATAATCCGCATAATTTTCATCATTAAAGCTGACTTTGACCAAATCACCGTTTTTATACTGCTGTGATATGTATTTTTTTGATTCCTCATAGTGTAAATCCGTATATTTTGAAGTAAAAAGAAAATAGTTCATGAAAGCTCCTTTGCATATGAGCAGTGATAAAAATTACCGAAGAACATATTGAATAACGCTCTACTGCGAAAGTTTCTGCTTTCATCATAGCACACGCAGGCAGAAATGTCCATAAAAGAAAGCCGCTTCGTATTTGTACAAAGCGGCAGGAAAAATCATAGGAGCGATGCGTCATTTTAGCATTTTGAAACCGGACTTATCCGGCGAAGCGATGAGCAGAACCGCCTGCAGCACCAAAAACGCTACGGCAAGCACTCTTATAACGGTTATGGCGGCATAGAGCGCGTTAATGGTCTTTTGAAAGCCGCCCATGACCTTTATATCGTTTTTAAGATCCATATTTACACCTCCAGCAGCACGGCGTGGGCGATGCCGGGAATCGGCTGCCCCTGCTTGCTTGAAGTGGGCGACATAAGCGCGCCCGTAGCAACGAAAAGCACCTTTTTCAGCTTGCCTTTTCGCATCTGTTTTAGAATATGGGAACAAAGAACGCTTGCGCTGCACCCGCAGCCGGAGCCGCCGCTGTTTACATCCTGTGACTCGAGGTCAAAGATCATAAGCCCGCAGTCACGGTGCACCTCTCTGATATCCAGCCCGTGTTCCTTTTCCAGCAGCTCATAAAGGAGCTTGGAACCCGTAAGCCCGAGATCGCCCGTTAAGATCATATCATAATCCTGCGGCGCGCTCTGCGTATCGCACAGGAAATCATAGATGGTCTTTTCCGCAGCCGGCGCCATGGCGGCGCCCATATTATTGGCGTCCGTTATACCCATATCGCAGATGGTGCCTATGGACACCGCAGGTATATTTATACCGGCGCCGCTGTTTTTTACAACGGCGCAGCCTGCGCCGGTAACCGTCCACTGCGCGGTGGGCGGGCGCTGACCGCCGTATTCAAGCGGAAAACGGAACTGCCTTTCGCTTGAGCAGAAATGGCTGGAGGTTCCCGCCGCCACACACTGTGCGCCGCCGTCCACAAGCATGGAACCGACGCTTAGGGAGAGCGCCATTGTGGAACACGCGCCGAAAAGCCCGATGGACGGGATGGAGAGGTCTTTGAGTGCAAAAGCGCTGCCCATACACTGATCCAGCAGATCGCCGCTCAAAATGAAATTTGCATCGGACGGCGCGGTATTTGCATTGCTGAAAGCACGGATAATGGCATCATGCAGCATGGCGGATTCCGCAAGTTCGTAGGACTCCTGCCCCAATGTAGTATCTTCAAAAATCGCGTCAAAATCAGCGGCAAGCGGGCCTTCGCCCTCTTTTTTACCGCACACGCCCGCGGAGCCGACGATGACGGGCGGAACTTCAAAAAAAGCTGTCTTTCCCTTTATTTTCATAAAAAAACACCTCGGGCTTATTTTGCCCGAGATGTTTTGTTTTATATTGCCTATGCCGCTTTTTGTGCCGCCGGCGGCGCAGGAAGTTTTTTCATTTTATTCAAAATAATACACGCGCGTTTCGTAAGGCCTTGTTTTAAAACCATTGCCCTGCACGGTGGGATTTTTGTAGTTGCAAAGAAGCGGTGTGCCCTTTTCAAGATCAAAGCCGGCAGGCGCTTCAAAGGCAATGTTTTCCTCGGTAAACGAATTGATCACAAGCAGGCGCTTGCCGTTATAACTGCGCTCGTAAACATAAAGTTTATCCGAATTTTTATAATGCTCCTTATAATCGCCCCATTTTGCAACTTCATTTTCCTTTTTAAATTTTATAAGCGCGCGGTAATGGTTTAAAACGGAATCGGGGTCGTTTTCCTGCGATTCAACATTGATCTCTTTATAATTCGGATTGACGCAGAACCACGGTTCACCCGTTGTGAAGCCTGCGTTCTTCTCTGCGCTCCACTGCACCGGAGTACGTGCATTATCCCGTGTGGATTTGAAGGCAAGCTCCGCGCAGAGCTTTTCGGGAAGATGCATCTTTTCCCTGGCGGTCTTATAATTATTCTGCACAAAACAATCCACATAATCCGAAACGCTGTTCAGGCGGATATTGGTCATACCGATCTCCTGCCCCTGATAGATAAACGGCGTGCCCTGCTGGAGCATATACATATTGGCAAGCATCTTGCCGGATTCCACGCGGTATTTTTCGCTGCCGTAGCGCGAAATGATACGCGGGTGATCGTGGTTTTCTATGTAAAGCGTATTCCAGGCTTTGCCGTTCAGCTTTTCCTGCCATTTTGAAAAAGCGCGTTTCATTTTTTTGAGGCTGAATTTGGTTTGCAGGTAATCCATGAGAATACAATCCGCGTCCATATGCTGAAAATGGAACATAAGATCCAGCTCTTTATCTTTGCCGCCTATATATTTAAGCGCATTGCCCGGCGTCATCATAGGCGCTTCGCCTACGGTAAAGCAATCATACTGATCCGTGACCGCACGGTATTCACGCAGATATTCATGAACATGAGGGCCGTCCATATAATGCTCCAGCCCGCACGCCGTGGGGATCGGAAAGCCGTTCGGCAAACCCTCTCTTTTTGAGATGAACGTGATGACGTCCTCGCGGAAGCCGTCCACGCCGAGATCCAGCCAAAAGCGGAGGATATCCTTTACCTCTTCCCTGACTTTTGGGTTATCATGATTCAGATCCGGCTGTTTTTTGGCGAAAACGTGCAGATAATACTCGTCAAGCTGTGCATCGTACTCCCACGCGCCGCCCTCAAAGCAGGAGAGCCAGTTGTTCGGCGGGCGCTTACCCCTGCCCCTGCGCCAAAAATAGTAATCGTGATACGGTGAATCTTTATCTTTTGATTTTTTAAACCATTCGTGCTCATCTGAGGTGTGATTGACAACAAGATCCATAACCACCTTGATGCCGCGCGCATGCGCCTCATCAAGCACTTTTTTGAAGAGCTCCATATTGCCGTATTCGGGATTTATGGAGCGGTAATCGGCTATATCGTAGCCGAAATCCGCATTTGGGGAGGGATAGAGCGGCGAGAACCATATACAGTTTATGCCCAGGCTTTCAAGATAATCCATTTTGCCCAGCACGCCCTCCAGATCGCCGACGCCGTCTCCGTTGCCGTCACAAAACGAGCGCGGCCATATCTGGTAAACAACAAGCTCTTTATACCAATCTTTCATAAAAAACACCTCTGTTCCGTTCCTGTGCAAAAAGCCGGATAGATTATGTGCAAATTATTTTGCAAACTTTATTTTTTAGGATTCTTATCCGCCTTTTTTGCTTCTTTATCGTGCTTTTTTTCTTCTTTTTTAAGCGCTTTTTCGGCTTTGAGCTTTTCTTTCATTGCCTTTTGCTCTTCCTTTAAGGCTTTTTCCTTTTCCGCTTCAAGCCGCGCTTCCTCCTGCGCCCTTATCTTGGCGTCATCGTAAAGAGATTTTATATCTTCATAATGGCGGTAGTTCTCTGCCTGCTTAACAAGTTTTACGGCGTCAATATAAGGCTTTGCAAGCTTATTGTAATAAGAATTGTCATCCGTAGCCTTTTTGATCTGAGCGTCTATCTCTTTTTTCTCTTTTTTAAGCTGCTCACGCCTTGCCTTGAGCTGCGCTAAAAGTGCGGTATTGCGCGCCTTTTTGGCTTTTGAGATCTCCGCGTCAAGCTTCGTTCGCGCTTCAAGATTATGATCTTCCCTTTCAAAAAGCGATTCAAAAACGGAGGTATCAAACGGCTCTATGTGACCCTGATGCTTTTCCTCTATTATCTTTTTGCTGTAGATCCTTTCCTTTGCGGATGCGATGGCGGACGCGCGTTCCTCTTTTTGCACTTTTGTATCCTTGGGCATTGCCTTTGCGCGGGCAAGTTCTTCTCTCAGCTTTTCGTAGGAATCGGCAGTGAGTCCGTCAAGCCCTGCAACCGCAAGCTGCTGAGCCCCTTTGAGCTTGAACTGCCACTCGTCCGTATCAAATTTTCTTATTTCCTCCATAACGATCTTTGAGATCTCAATATTATCGTTATATTCCACAGCACCCTTATATAATTTTTTGGCGTCTTTATTCGCCTGTTTTGTGGCAGCGGATTTGACCGCGGCTTTCATCTTTTTCAGATCTTTCGGCTGCGCCTTTTCAAACTGCGCGGACTCTTCGATCATATCAATCGTTTCCACGATATCGCGATCTCTGAGCACATGGTTTCCGTAATCCTCAAACAGAGCACGGACCTTAAGCACTTTGATGATGCCGCGCTGGCGTATCTCCGTCATATCATAAAAGAAATACGGTATAACGTTCATGACCGCGCCCACGACGGACAGGATAACAATAACGGTAAAGACCTCTTTGAAAATATCCGGAAGATACAGGACATTGTATGGCGACTGACTCATATCCGCCGCTGATTTGCCGGTGATCTCAACGATCTCGCTCATACGCTCTTGCAGCACGGCGTCATTGATGCCGAGGCTCTGATACACGGACGGCACCACGCTGCTTGTGGCAAGCGTTACGACCGTACCTATAAGCCCAACGGTTGAGAACATGCCGTCTATTCTTTCGCCGGTTATGTACTGCTGGTAATCGCGCATATCGGCGTTCATTGCCGGGCCGAGAATAACGCCGAAAGAGGTCATCAGGTAATTCATAAAGAGGACCACGGCGATAACCCAGATCATATTATCCGGCTGAGATCTTACAACAGGATACAGAAACGCGAGGAAGGCAGCGTTTAAAATATTTGTGACGATAACAACTTTTTTCTTGCCCCATTTTCTGATTGCGAACGGGGCGGCAAGCATGCCCCAAAGGCTTGCGTTGCCGACGAAAAGACCCAGAAAGCTGAATGCGGCGGGAGAGATATCACCCTTGCTGTGATATTCATAACACCAGTTGATCATTTGGCCGTAGGTCGTTTCCAGAAAGCCTACCCAGCCTGCAAGGGAGATGACCCAAAACAGCTTGTTTTTGGCTACTGCCTTAAGCGCGTCCCAAAACTTTATGCGGATAACATGCGTTTTTGCCTGAACGATCTTTTCCTGCGTGTTTGCATATATGTAGACCGAACAGAAAACGCCGATGATTGCAAACGGCGGAAACATCACTCTGTAAACGTTCATATCCGTAATAGACCCGTCCTCCGTTACCAAAGAGGCAATGAACGGCAGCACGGCAGTTGCAATAGACGGCGCAAGCGAATATATGACCGATTTGAGTGTTAAAACATCCGCTCTTTCCTGCGTATCGGGAGAAAGCACCATGATCAGGTTTTCATACGCCTCATAAAAAAACATATAGAAAAACTGAATTCCTATATTGAACAGCAGAACGATGATACCCTTTACGATTTGGCTTTCTATTTTTTCATACGGCACCATGACCATGCCGATGACTATGGCGGCGGTAGGAAACGCCATGGACAGCATATAGGGCCTGTACTTGCCCTGCTTGCTTCGGGCATTATCAATAATGTTTGCCCTTATAGCGGTTGCCGGGAAAGAAACGATTATGGAAACGGCATAAAGCAGATACATAAAATTCGGCTCTATACCGATCGCGTTGCCTATGATGAGATTTGTTGTGCTCAGCGTGAGCTGCTGAACACAGTAAATAAGGAAATACATGCCTATTCCGCCAACCGAATATGCCGTGATCTCCTTAAAAGGCATATACCTGCCGGGCATCGGGCGGCTCCAATACACCTTTGCGTCTGAAACGATCTTACGGATCTTGCTTAAATTCAAAGCTCCCCCTCCTTGATACATTAACGATCCAAGCAATACTATAATTATACCACCGAAAAGGCATATAAACTATTATTAAAATACCCAAAAAAGATTGCCGAAATTTAACCATTCTGCCGATTGATTTTCCGAATTCATTTTATAAAATTTCCGATTTTTGTATTAACGTGTAATAAAAAGGCGATCTTCCACAGACCGCCATACAATCAAAATTATGCTTTTTTAAACGGAAAGGAGTCTGCGCCGCGTTTTTTTGATAACGAACGGCGCCGCAAACAAAAGCGCTTTTGTGATATTATCCGCGATCATGCAGTACCAAACGGCGTTAAGGCCGAGATCCCAAACACGCACGCAAAGGAAAGTAAAGAATATCCTGACCGCCCACATACCCACGGTTTCCACAAAAAAGGAATACCGGGTTCGCCCAAGGCCGTAAAGGATACCCTCCAGCACGATCATCAACCCGAAAAACGGCTCCGAAAACGCAACGATCTTCAGCATATCCGCGCCGAGCGCGGCAACCCGCGCATCCGGCGTAAACAGGCGCATCAGCGTGCCGGAGCCGAAATAGAGCAATATGCCGCTGAACAACATTACAGCAATGGTAAGCAAAACACTCAGCCTGCCTACCTCTTTAAGCTTTTCGCCGTTGCGCTCTCCTCTGGCGTTTCCGATCAGCGTGGACGAGGCGGAGCGCAAGCCGTAGCCCGGCACATAGAAGATCGTTTCCGCCGTTACCGCAATGGAATGGGCGGCAAAAACCGTTGTGCCCATGCCGGAAACAAGGCTTGCGAACACCACATAGCCAAGGCAGGAAACCACACTGCTGCCGAGCACGGGCGAGCCGATGCGAAAATAATCGCGCAAAAGCGGCTTATCCGGGCGGGTACCTTTAAAACGCCATGCAAGTGCTTCATTTTTAAAGCAGGCATACAGCATAAATATGCCCGAAAGCGAATAAGAAATCGCCGTGGCGATCGCCGCGCCCTCAACGCCCAGCGCAAGCGTTACGCTGCGTCCACGCCCTGATCTTCCGGGCTGTCTTTTTGCCACTGCCACGCCGGCTGTGCTGCCTGCTGCGTTTCTGACTGCGTTTGCGCCTGTGTAGCCTGCTGCGGGGACTGCGTAACCACGCTTTCACCGCCGGCCGAACAGGCGTTCAGCGTAAACAGCAGGGCTGCGGCTGCAAACGCTGCTATAAATCTTTTCATAAAAACACCCCTTTATGAAAACCATTGCGCAGGGGATCCCTGCAAAATCAGTTTAGCACCAAAGGGGTGTTATAGCAAATACTTATTTTGAATGAGCAGTCATAGCTTTTCTCTATGCCCGAAAACGGCTGCGAATTGCCTGCTTATATCAGCCGAGAATCTCTTTGAGGAGCTTTGTAACTTCCGCTGCCGGGGCTTTGCCTTTTAACGCGCGCATACACTGACCGATCAGAAAATTAAAAGACTGCGCCTTGCCGCCTTTGTATTCCTCAACGGCTTTTTGGTTGTTTTTGATAACTTCCTCCACAACCGCTTGGATAGCGCCCGTATCGGAAACGACCTCCATATCATGCGCTTTGATATAATCCGCCGGGATAACGTCTTCCTCAAACACAGCTTTGAAAACCTTTTTTGCCGAATCGCGGCTGATCTTATTTGCACTGAGCAGATTGATGATCTCGCCGAGCGAATCCTGCCTGAAGCTCATATTTTCCGGCAGAGTCTGCGTATCATTGAGCATCTTCATAAGCTCGCCCATGATCCAGTTGGCGCTGTCTTTGGGGTTATTTGTGATCTCAACCGTTCTTTCAAACAGGCGCACAAAATATACGCTGGAGCAGATCATGGAGGTATCATACTCGGACAGGCCGAGCTCGTTCTTATAACGCGCTTTTTTAGCGTCCGGCAGTTCCGGCAGATTCCGCCTTATGTTTTCCACATATTCCTCTGATAAGCTGATGGGCGGAAGATCGGGATCCGGGAAATATTTATAATCCTGCGCGTCCTCTTTACTTCTCATGGCATGGGATTCGCCCTTGGAATCATCCCATCTTCTTGTTTCCTGGACGACCCTGCCGCCGTCCTCAATAATCTCCTGCTGGCGGCGCGCCTCGCTTTCAATGGCGTTATGGATCGCCTTAAAGGAGTTTATGTTTTTCATTTCCGTTCTTGTGCCGAGCTTATCGGAACCCTTTTCCATAACGGAAACATTCACGTCCGCGCGCAAAGAGCCCTCCTGCATCTTGCAATCGGAAACGCCGCAGAACTGAAGGATATCCCTTAATTTTTCAACATACTGCACCGCCTCGTCCGCAGACGCGATATCCGGCTCCGAAACGATCTCCAGAAGCGGCACGCCGCAGCGGTTGAAATTGACCATCGTGCAGTCATTCCACTCGTCGTGGATCAGCTTGCCTGCATCCTCCTCCATATGGATCTCATGGATCCTGACTTTCTTTTTGCCGCCGTTGATACTGTCATCTATCTCAATATAGCCGTTTCTGCAAATGGGCAGATAAAGCTGGCTGATCTGATAAGCCTTCGGCAGATCGGGGTAAAAGTAATTTTTTCTGTCAAACTTATTATACATCGTGATCTCGCAGTTGGTGGCAAGGCCGGTCCTGACCGCGAATTCAAGCACCTTTTTATTGAGCACGGGAAGCGTGCCGGGCATGCCGGAGCATATCTCGCATACATGGGTATTCGGCTCGCCGCCGAATTCGGTTGAGCAGGAACAGAAGATCTTTGTTTTCGTTGCAAGCTCGGTATGCACTTCAAGTCCGCAAACAGTTGAAAATTCCATGATTGCGCCTCCTTATATACCCGAAGGTCTTTGTGTATGATAATCGGTAACGCTTTGGAAAGCATTACCCGCTGCAAGCACTGTTTTTTCATCAAACGGCCTGCCTATGAGCTGCATGCCTACGGGCATACCGCTCTGATCAAAACCGCAGGGCAATGCGAGCGACGGCAAGCCTGCAATATTGATCATGACCGTGTAAATATCGCCCAGATACATGGCAAGCGGATCGCTTAAGCCCTCGCCCATTTTGAGCGCCGTTGTGGGCGCAACGGGGCCGAGCAGGAAATCGTATTTTTCAAACGCCTCTGAGAAAGCCTTTACGATCAGCCCCTTGGCCTTTAACGCCTTATTGTAATAAGCGTCAAAATAACCGCTGGAAAGCACGAAATTACCCAGCATGATGCGCTTTTTGACTTCCATGCCGAAGCCCTCGGAACGGGATTTTATATAAACGTCGCGCAGGTTGGCGGCATCCGGCGATTTATAGCCGTACTTGATGCCGTCAAATCGTGAAAGATTTGAACACGCCTCCGCGCACGCTATGATATAGTATGTGGGGATCGCGTACTTAACGATAGGCATTGCAAACTGCTCTACCTCCGCGCCGAGCGATCTGAGCGTTTGAGCCGCCTGCATTACGCTTTTGGCAACATCCTCGCTGATTCCCTCGCCGAAGAAGTCGGCGGGAATGCCTACCTTTTTACCTTTTAGATCCGTTGTGTTTTTGATCTCATCCAGCGTAAACGGATTCGGGTCTGCCGAAGTGCCATCCTTTTCATCTTTTCCGCTGATGACGGAAAACATGGCGGCGCAGTCCAGAGCCGTTTTGGCAATAGGCCCGATCTGATCGAGCGATGAGGCATACGCAATAAGCCCGTATCTTGAAACGGAACCGTATGTGGGCTTAAGGCCTGTTACGCCGCAGAACGAACAGGGCTGGCGGATCGAACCGCCGGTGTCGGAACCGAGGGCGATCACGCTTTCACGGGCGGCTACCGCGGCAGCCGCGCCGCCTGAGGAACCGCCGGGCACCTTATCTATATCCCACGGATTCTTGGTAGCGCCGTAAAATGAGGTTTCCGTTGTTGAACCCATGGCAAATTCATCCATATTGACTTTTCCGCAGGGCACCATGCCTGCTGCTGTAAGCTTTTTAACAACAGTTGCATCATACGGCGGCTTAAAATTGTAAAGTATCTTAGACGCGCATGAGGTGATCTCGCCCTTTGTGCATATATTATCCTTAATTGCAACGGGAACGCCCGCAAGCGGCGATTCGGCGTCACCGGAATCAATAAGTTTCTGAGCCTCCCTCGCCTTTTTCAGCGCGGCTTCCTTGTCAAAAGCGGTATAGCAGTTATAAGTGCCGTCCTTTTCCTCTATGCTTTTTGCGAGAGCATTTACCGCGTCTTCACAGGAGAACTCTTTATCTTTGATCTTTTGCGCCACTTGAAGCGCGGTCATTTCATAGATTTCCATAAAGCGCCTCCTATTCCGTTACGGTCTTGGGAACAACGAACGCGCCGCCGCTGCTTTCGGGGGCGTTTGCCGTTATCTCTTGCGGGGACATAGAGGGCTTTACCTCATCTTCCCTGAAAACATTGGTTATGGGGAAGGAATGGCTCATTGCCTCTACCGAACTTGTATCCAGCTCATTGAGCATATCAATATAACTCAGAATATCCTGAAGCTCGGCGCCCACCTTTTTTTCTTCCTCTTCGGACAAAGTGATGCGGGCAAGGGATTCAAGATACTGAATGAGATCTGGCGTGATCTGCATAACTCATCCTCCAAACATAATAGCTTAAAAGCACGATCGGGCGCACAGGGTGCGCCCGCTTGGTTTATTTTTCGGGCACGGGGCGGCGAAGCTTGATATGCGTTTCGCGCAGCTGCATTTCCGTAACCGTATTGGGCGCGCCGAGCAGAAGATCCTGCGCGTTGGAATTCATCGGGAAAGCAATGACCTCTCTGATATTCTCCTCGTCTTTAAGGAGCATGATCATTCTGTCCACACCCGGAGCCATACCGGCATGGGGCGGAGCGCCGTAATGGAAAGCCTTAAAGAGCGCGCCGAATTTTTCCTTAACGTCCTCTTGTGTATAACCCGCCATCTCAAACGCCTTAATCATAACGTCCGGTCGGTGGTTTCTTACCGCGCCGGAGGAGAGCTCTACGCCGTTGCACACGATATCATACTGATACGCCTTGATGCTGAGCGGATCCTCGTTCAGGAGCGCGTCCATCTCACCCTGCGGCATAGAGAACGGATTGTGGGTAAAGATCAGCTTGCCGTCCTCATCCCTTTCATACATCGGGAAATCGGTGATAAAGCAAAGCTCAAATCTGTCTTTATCAATAAGGTCAAGCCGGTTTGCAAGCTCTGTTCGGATCTGACCCGCAAGCTCGTTTACGCGCTTGGGCGTATCACAGATAAAGAACAGCGTATCATCTGTTTTGAAATCAAATATGCGGCGAAGCTCCTCTTTCTTTTCCGGCGGCAGGAACTTATCGATAGGGCCTTTATAAGAGCCGTCTTCCAGCACTTCGATATAACCGAGGCCTTTCATACCGATCTCAAGCGCGAATTTGAGCATTTTTTCAAACCAGCCCTTGGACTGCTTTGCGCAGCCGGCAACATTTATGCCCCTGACCGGCCTGCCCTGAAACGCCTTGAATTCAACATCGCTGAAAAATTCGGTAAGGTCAACGATCTCCAGCGGGTTTCTGAGATCCGGCTTATCGGTGCCGTATTTCAGCATTGCATCTTCATACGGGATCCTTACGAACGGCGCGGGAGACACCTTTTTGCCGCCGCCGAATTTTGTAAACGTATCATACAACACGTCCTCTGCTACGGCAAAAACATCTTCCTGCGTGGCGAACGCCATCTCAAAATCGAGCTGATAGAACTCGCCGGGCGAACGGTCCGCACGCGCGTCCTCATCTCTGAAGCACGGCGCGATCTGGAAATACTTATCAAAGCCGGACACCATAAGCAGCTGCTTGAACTGCTGCGGCGCCTGCGGCAGGGCATAAAACTTACCCTCATGCTTTCTTGAAGGGATGATATAATCCCTTGCGCCCTCCGGAGAGGAGCAGGTGAGGATCGGCGTTGTGATCTCTGTAAAGCCAAGGGATTCCATCTTCTTTCGCAGGAAAGAGACTACCTGACTTCTGAAAAGGATATTATCGTGAACCGCCTTATTTCTGAGATCCAAAAAGCGGTAAGTTAAACGCACATCCTCTCTTGTATCCTTGGATTCGGAAACCTCAAAAGGCAGATTCTCAGTACAGGCGCCGAGCACGGTGAGCTTATCCACCTTGACCTCCAGCTCGCCTGTTTTCAGCTTCTTATTGACGGTATCCTCATCACGCTTAACAACAACACCTTCAACGGAAATAACGCTTTCCTTTTTCAGATGATAAATCAGCGTATCGTCATTTACAACGACCTGCGTAATACCGTATTCATCACGCAGATCGATAAACGCAACGCCGCCGTGGTCACGGATCGTATCCACCCAGCCGGCAAGCGTTACCCTTTTACCGAGATCGTCAAAAGTTAGCTCGTTACAATTAAAAGTTCTGTAAGCCATAATCCAAATTCCTTTCGGAGTTTATTTTAACGTTGCCGCCCGCGCGGCATGGAGCATAAAAGCGTTATTTTGCCGCAAGCTACACCGCTCCACAATAATTCCGTAATAGTATAGCATAATAAATTAAAATATACAATAAAAAAATTACTAAAATAATACAAAAACCGCACACGTCAACGTGCGCGGTCAGACTGTCGATAAAGTCGGCAGCATTGTGCGATATATGCTTTACATATTCAAAGCATGCGGCTGAACAGCGCTCTTTCATACGGTTCAAGATACAGCGTGCCGTTTTCGCACCTGCCGCCGAAAAACGGATAGGAATTATCCCATTCGGCGCCTACAAAAGCGCTTGACGGAGAATCCGAAACATTGACGGCAGTAAGCACGCAGTTTCTCTCTCCCGTTCTTGTGTATATCACGGTTGAATTCCCCGTATAAAGGATATTGAATTCGCCCGTTTTGAATGCGGCGCAGCCGTGCCGGATCTCGCCCAGCCTTTTATACCATTTGTATAATTCTTGATCTATATTATCCCATGCAAAGCAGGCGCGGTTAAAGGGGTCTTTCATACCCTGCATGCCCGCCTCATCGCCGTAATAGATACTAGGCACGCCGGGCAGGGTAAACTGCAAAAGGCTTGCCGTTTTGAGCATGGAAACGCCCTTGAAATAATCTGCCTGACTCAGCATATTGTTCTCGTGCTGCCACTGCCTGTCTTTGCCCGCACAATCCGGGCCGGCAAGCGCCGTGATCGCGCGCTGCGTATCATGCGTGCCGATATGGTTCATAAGCGAATGGAGTACGGCAGGCGGATAATTCTCTATAATGCTCATAACAGAATCCGCAAACGAGTCTGCCGAACCGCCTTTAACAAAATTCAGAATCGCGGCGGCAAACGGATAGTTCATAACGCTGTCCAGCTGACCGCCGAGCAGGTAACGCCGCCTTTTGCCGTAAGCGAACTTGGTTGTTGCATTTTCCCAAACCTCGCCGATAATGACGGCATTTTCCTTTTCCGCTTTGACCGACGCGCGAAGCGCATCAAGGAAAATATCCGGCAGTTCATCTGCAACATCCAGCCTCCAGCCGGACGCACCCGCGCGCAGCCAGCGGCGCAGTATGCCGTTTTCACCGCAGATATATTCGCGGTAAGACGGATTTTCCTCCTGCACTTCGGGAAGCAGTTTGATTCCCCACCAACTTTTGTAATCATCGGGATAATTAATAAATTTATACCAGCTGTAATACGGACTTTCCTTGCTGTTATATGCGCCGACGGTATCGTAGTTGGAATACAGATTGAAATATTTTGAATCACAGCCCGTGTGGCTGAACACGCCGTCCAGCACGATTGAAATACCGTACTCTTTTGCCTTGCGGCAAAGCGCTTTAAAATCATTCTCCGTACCGAGCAGCGGATCGATCTTTTCATAATCCGCCGTATCATAACGGTGGTTCGAATTTGCTTCAAATATAGGATTCAGATAAATACAGGTAACGCCGAGCGATCTGATATAAGGCAGTTTTTCCTCAATGCCCTTCAGATCGCCGCCGAAATAATCGTTGTTCCAGATACCGTTCATCTGGCTTTCATTCCAAAAAGGTTCCTCGCCCCAATTACGCAGGACACGGCTTTTGCGAACGCCCTTTTTGGGCGTGCCGCTGTTACAGAACCGATCGGGAAAGATCTGGTAGATCACGCCGCCTTTCAGGAAATCGGGCGTTTTAAAATCCTTTTCGTAAACGACCTGCGCAAACTCGCCGCCGCTGAAATCGAAGCCGCCTTTACCCTCTCCGACACTTTTGATATAGTTCAGACCCCACGGCGTGTCCAGCTCAAAATGGTAAAAATAGATGCCGGGGGTAGTGGCGTAAAAGTGAAGTTCCCAGTATTCGCAGTCATTACCGCACATACCTGCCCAGAACATGCCGTAAAACACGGTATCTTCCCCGTCCTTATAAACGGCGAGGCGGGCGCCGGAACAGCCCATGGAACGCGGCACGATGATGCGCAGCTTTACCTTTTCCTCTACCGCGATCGCGCGCACAGCGGATTTATATTCGGTTTTTCTTGAATCAAATGGCTGCTGCATACGCGCTCCGAAAATATCGGGCAAGGAACAGCGCCCTTGCCCTTAGTTTACTTCATATTGTGTATTCTTTACTTAGCTTTTTTTCTGGTTTTGGAGGCTGTTTTCTTGGCGTCCTCCTTGACCGGCTCCGAAAACTTAACGGGCTTGGTGTGCCAGATATTTTCGGCATATTCCATAATTGCCCTGTCCGCACTGAAAATGCCGGCGGAGCTGATATTCATAAGGCTCATTGCCGCAAATCTTTCCTTATCCTTATAAAGCTCTGCGGAGAGCTGCTGCGCCTTTTGATAATCCTCAAAATCGGCAAGCGCCATATAAGGATCGCTGTTTGTAAGGCTGGAAACAAATTCGCTGAAATCCTTGCCGTTTACGCCGGCGGAAATGAAATCGATAACGCGCTTAAGAACGGGGTTATTGTTCACATAATTCATCGGGTGATAGCCGTCTCTTTTAAGCTGCTGTACCTCAGGCGTTTTCATGCCGAAGAGGATGATATTATCTTTACCCACGGCATCTGCGATCTCTACGTTGGCGCCGTCCAGCGTGCCGAGCGTTACAGCGCCGTTGAGCATAAGCTTCATATTGCCCGTGCCCGAAGCTTCCGTACCGGCAAGCGAGATTTGCTCTGAAATATCGGCAGCCGGTATAAGCAGCTCCGCAAGGCTGACGTTATATTCCTCCATGAACACGACTTTCAGCTTTTTATTTACCTTTTCATCGTTGTTGACTACCTTGGAAACGGCGTCAATAAGCTCGATCGTCTTTTTCGCCATGCGGTAGCCGGGAGCAGCTTTTGAGGCAAAAATATACGTTCTTGGAACAAAATCCGCATCGGGATCATCACGCAGCATAAGATATTCGGCGATGATATTGAGGATATTCAGGCTTTGGCGCTTGTATTCATGCAGCCTTTTTACCTGAACGTCAAAAATGGAATCCGGGTCTATCTCTACGCCGTTTCTCTTTTTGACCACTTCCGCAAAACGAAGCTTATTCTGCCTTTTGATTGCCATGAGATCGGCAAGTACCTTTTTATCGTCCTTATAATCCCGGAGTTTCAGAAGCTCGTCGCTCTTTGTGATGAACCCGGGGCCGATAAGCTTTGTTAAATATTCGGTAAGCGGCTCGTTTGCCTGGCAGATCCATCTTCTGAAAGCGATGCCGTTTGTTACGTTTGTAAATTTATCCGGCGTGATGGTATAAAAATCGTGGAAAACGGTGTCTTTCAAGATCTCGGAATGAAGGGCGGAAACGCCGTTTACGGAATGCGAGCCCGCAACGCAGAGATTTGCCATTCTTACAACACCGCCCGAGATGACAGCCATACGCTCTACCCTATCCGCATCATGGGTAACGCCCCAGACATAGGCGCGGAAGCGGTTATCGATCTCTTTGGTGATCTGATAGATTCTGGGAAGCAGGCGCTTATAGAGCTCCTCGCTCCAGCATTCCAGCGCCTCTGCCATAACGGTATGGTTTGTGTAAGCAACCGTCTTCGTTACAATATTCCAGGCATCGTCCCAGCCGTAGCCGCATTCGTCAAGCATAATGCGCATAAGTTCCGGAATTGCCATTGTGGGGTGCGTATCATTAATGTGTATCGCAACCTTATCGGGAAGATTATCCAGCGTGTTGTACTTTGTTAAATGACGCCTGATAATATCCTGAACAGAAGCAGAAACAAGAAAATACTGCTGACGAAGTCTTAACGATTTGCCCTCCGGCGAATTATCCGCGGGATAGAGCACCTTTGAGATCGCCTCTGCCATGGCGGACTGCTCCATAGCTTTGATATAATTGCCCTCATTAAAAAGCCCCATATCAAGCGAGGGCTTGCGCGACGCCCACAGGCGCAGGCGGGCAACGCCTTTTCCCTTGCCGGAAACATACATATCATAGGGCACTGCCGTTACGGTATTGCAGTCACGAGGCACGACGTGGTGATAATCGCCGTCCCAGCTGTCCTCTACCCAGCCTTCAAATCTGACCTCCTGCGCCCTTTCCTCTCTGGGTACGAGCCAGACGTCGCCGCCGGGAAGCCAGAAATCGGGCAATTCGGTCTGCCAGCCGTCCACAAGCTTTTGGCGGAATATGCCCGCCTCGTATCTGATGGAATAGCCCATGGACTGAATACCCGTTGTTGCAAGGCCGTCAAGGTAACAAGCGGCAAGCCTGCCGAGTCCGCCGTTTCCGAGACCGGCGTCCGGCTCAAGCTCATACAGCTTATCAAGGCATACGCCGTAGCTTTTGAGTGCCTCCTCAAAAACATCGGTAAGGCCTAAATTATACAGATTATTTTTAAGCGAACGGCCCATAAGGAATTCCATGCAAAGATAATATACCTTTTTTGAATCCTGACCGTCCGCCTCATGGCGGAAATCGCTTGCCATGCCGGCAAGATCATCACGAACGATCATGGCTACGGATTTATAATACTGCTCATCCGTTGCGATATCCGGCGAAACGCCGAAGAAATGGCTCAATTTATCATTTATAAGCTTTTTCGCCTTAGAAACGGAAATGCTTTGAGTCATTATACAAAACCTCCAAAAATAATTAAGAAAACCAGCTTAATCAAAGTTGATATTGTTCATTATACACTAAAATTCGTTATGATTCAATAGCAGCATTAAGTTTTATGCTTTTTAAAGAATCTTTGCAAAACAAGCGGCACGATTGCAAGCAGTGATCTGATGTTCAACAGAATCACCAAAACGGAAAGCGCTGCGGCTATACCGAAGCTGCCCCATTCGCCTGCAACCTCAAAGATCATGACCGCCGCCGCGGCAAAAAGCAGCGCAACAGACGGAATAAAGGTTAGATAATTTATTTTTATAGCAACGAATTTCTTTGTATTCAGAACACGGATAATGAAAACGACGATAAACGAAGCCGCCGTTGCAATCGCTGCGCCGTAAGGCCCCATTACGGGGATAAGGATTGCATTCATAACAACGTTTATCACTGCTCCCGTGCCTGCCGTCATCATAGAAAGCATACTCTTTTTTTCCGCCATATATACCGAGGCGTAAAAATTAACAAGGTTTGAAAAGGTGGTTGCGATAACGAGTATTGGCACATAATGCCAGGAGTCGTAATAATCCTCCCCCAAGTAAATATCCGTGATGATCCTTGAGCCGGTGATGAGCAGAGCGCCTACGGCAAGCAGGGCGCCGCTGTAGGTCTTGAACACCTTTGTAAAAAATTCGGATTTTCCTTTGCTGTCATATTCATCAACAGCGGAAAGCTGCCATGCGTCTATAAATATAGACGCAAAGATCGTAACAAAATTCGGTATTTTATATGCCGAAGTATAGATACCGCTTACGGAAACGCCGTTAAAATACGTTACCATATACTGATCGGATACATTGATGATCCACCAAAGAATAATGGTGGGAATAAGGGGAATGCAGTATTTGAGCATGGGAGAAACGGTATGCTTTTTAAGCCCGGTCTTAAAATTCACATAACGCCACAGCTTAGCCGCAACGAACATAAACAAAACGGAGAGCATATCGCTTGTAAAAATGGCAAGAATATAGCCGTAGATGCCCCAGTGGAACGCACCGAGATAAAGAAAGGTAAAGCCCGCCGAAGTAGCGGTTGCGATAACGCCGTCCGCCGCATAAAGCTTTACATGACCGCTGCCGCGCACGAACTGCTGGCACAGCTGGCGCAGCGAGGAGCCGAGCAGCATGAGATAAAGCAAGATCGTATACTGCCCGAAATTAAAATCATTTATGGTTATACGCATGACCAGCGGCGCAAACAGGCAGAAAACGGCAAAGCCGATCAGCGTGGTTGCAACGCCGGTTGAAAACACACATTTTTTATCGCTTTTCTTATCCAGCGCAAAGCGCAGCGCAGCGGAATTTACCGCAAGCGTAACGATAGGCACAAGGATATTGACGGCATTTTGGATCAGCGTTGCGCCGCCGAAATCCCCCGTTGCCATAACTCTTGTGTAAAAAAACGTGAGCACAAGCGTGAGCAGCTTGGAGGAAAAAGTGCCTATTGCAAAAACGATTGTGTTTGAGGCAAGTTTTTTATACTTGTCCATGAATAGATCATTCCTTTAAGAAAAACAGATTTTGCATGCGCAAAAACACGATCATCTGATCTGGCCGTTGCCGTAGATGAGATACTTTGTTGTTGTCAGCTCACGAAGGCCCATCGGCCCGCGCGCATGAAGCTTTTGAGTAGAAATGCCGATCTCTGCGCCGAGTCCGAATTCACCGCCGTCCGTAAACCTTGTAGAGGCATTTACGTACACGGAGGAGGAATCCACTCTTTGCAGGAACTCGCGCGCATTCGCCTCATTTTGGGTGATGATCGCCTCGCTGTGCTTTGTTGAATACTGATTTATATGCCGGATCGCTTCATCAAGGCTGCCCACCGTTTTCACGCTTATCTTATAATCAAGATACTCGCAGGCAAAATCCTCTTCGCTTGCCGGCAAAACGCCGTCCGCGGCAAGCATGGCAAGCTCATCGCCCCGCATTTCAACATTTTTTTCATCCAGCCTTGCTTTAATGACCGGCAGCGCCCTGTTTATTATACCCGAATGGATCACAAGGCTTTCGCAGGCGTTGCAGACGCCTATACGCTGCGTTTTGGCATTAAATATGATATTGGCTGCCATATCTATATCCGCGCTCTCATCAACATAAATATGGCAGTTGCCCGAGCCGGTCTCAATAACGGGCACGGTGGAATTTTCAACTACGCTTCTGATAAGCCCTCTGCCGCCGCGCGGGATCAGGCAATCTATAACGCCGTTCATTTTCATCATCTGATTTGCGGATTCCCTTGAGGTATCGGTTACGAGCTGGATACAGTTTTCGTCAAAACCGCATTCTTTCAGTGCTGCGCGCATCGCCGCCACGATGGCGATGTTGGAATCTATTGCCTCTTTTCCGCCGCGGAGTATGACCGCGTTAGAGCTTTTCAGGCAAAGCACAGCCGCGTCCGCCGTAACATTCGGCCTGGATTCATAGATAATGCCGATAACGCCCAGCGGCACCGATACTTTCTTTATAGCAAGCCCGTTGGGCCTTTTGATCTCTTCAAGCAGTCTGCCGCACGGGTCCGGCAGGGCAATAACGTCTTCTACAGCCCCCGCGATGCCTTCTATTCTTTCTTCATTGAGCATCAGTCTGTCCAGCATACCATCCGAAAGCCCGTTTTTCCTGCCGCGTTCAAGATCCTCTTTGTTCGCGGCAATTATGGTTTTGCTGTTTTCTCTGAGCGAAGCCGCTATTGCGGCAAGCGCAGTATTCTTTTGCTGCGTTGTAACGGTTGCAAGGAAATCCTTTGCCGCAAGCGCTTTAACACCTATTTCTCTCATTTTTCCACCGCCTTAAAGTATGTACCCACATTTTCACCTTTTACGGCTTTGTAGATGTTTGTGGGCTTATTTCCGTTGATGATACATACCGGGATTCCGGCTGAAACGGCAATCTCCGCCGCGTTGATCTTTGTAATAAAGCCGCCGGTACCGCGTTTGCCGGCGCATCCGGTGACGGATTTTATCGTATCGTCTATCCGTTCCACAACGCTGATCAGCCTTGCGTTTTTATTTTCAGCGGGATTGCCGTCATAAAGCCCGTCCGTATCGGTCAGAATAACAAGCAGATCGGCATTCGTTATCTTTGCGACCGTGGCTGAAAGGCAGTCGTTATCCCCGCTTACAAGCTCCTCAACGGAAACAGAGTCATTTTCATTCACGATTGGCAGACAGTCATATTCAAGAAGCTGATTGAGCGTGTTGATCAGATGCCCTCTGCTCTCCTCATTTTCAAGCTCATCAAAGGTTATGAGAAGCTGGCTTACAACAACGTCATATTCCGAAAAAAGCCTGTCGTACAGGAACATGAGCTCGCTCTGGCCGACCGCAGCCGCTGCCTGAAGGCACTGAATATCTTTGGGCTTTTCGGCAAGCCGCAGCCTGCTCACCCCCACCGATATTGCGCCGGAGGACACGAGCACAAGCTGATGCCCCTCGTTTTTGAGATCCGAAAGCACGGAGGCAAGCTTTGCGATCAGGGCTATATTCGCCTTGCCCGTATCATGCGTAAGTGTTGAAGTTCCTATTTTAATAACGATTCGTTTTTTGCCGTTTTTGAGGTTCATAAAATTCTCCGCCTTTTCAAAAATAACAGCATTCTATAAATAACCATTTTATTATAGCAAAAAAACATTAGCAATAAAAGACTTTTTTGTATGTTTTCGGATTTTCAGGGCAAAATCCGTTTAGGGAATGTTTATAGCAAACCGAAAGGAATGATACAATGAAAAGGCGAAATATAGTCAGAATATGCTCGTTTGCTTTTTGCGCGGTAGCGGCGCTTGCCGCCTTTGCCATTATGGGAAACATAAAAAGCAACAGCTACCAAACACGTCTTGAAGCGGCATACCAGCGCAATCTTATGCAGCTTTCGGAATGCCTTGATTCCATAGAAACAAGCCTTTCCAAAAGCCAGTACGCCACATCAAGCGAAATGATGAATAAAATTTCCGGCGATCTGTATTCCGAATGCTGCACGGCAAAAAATGCGCTGTCCTCTTTGCCGATAAGCCAGCTCAATCTCACGGGCGCTTATAAATTTCTGAGCCAAGCGGGCGATTACGCGCGCTATCTTTCCGCAAAAGAACAGGTAACGCAGGAGGAGTATGACAATTTAGCGCTGCTTTTGACCTATGCGCAGGAATATTCTGATTTTGCGGACACGATCGTAAGCCGCTGCAATGCCGGCGGAAGCATCACGGATAACGAGGTAGTGCTGGAAAGCAGCGACTTGAAGGTATCTTCGTTCTCCGCCGATTTTTCAAGCGCAGAGGAAACGTTTGAGGGCTACCCCACACTGCTTTATGACGGCCCGTTTGCGGACGCCGTGCTGAACAAGGAAAGCGCAATGATAAAATCCGCAGAAAAAAAGGACCAGGACGAATGCCGAAAGATAGCTGCGGCGGCGCTGGGTGTTGACGAAGGCGGCGTTGTTTACAAAACGGAAGAGAGCGGCACCCTGCCGGCATATGTGTTCTCCTACAAGCTGTATACAATAGCCGTAACAAAAAACGGCGGATATATTGCATACATTCTTAACGAGGGCACGCCGTCCGAACAGGCAATCACGGAAGATAATGCGATCAATGTGGCAAAGGACTATCTGAACAAGATCGGCTACAGCGATATGAAAGAATCCTATTACACCGTTTACAACAATGTTTGCACAATCAATTTTGCCTATTGCAAAGACAATATAACGTATTATTCAGATCTCATCAAAGTGGGCGTTTCCCTCTCTGACGGCAATATATTCTCCCTTGAGGCGGACGGTTACCTTGTGAACCATACCGAAAGGGAAGTACCGGGATTTGCCGCCGAGCAAATCGGAGTGGAATTGAACAGCAATGTAGAGATCCTGTCCGCATCACGCTGCCTGATTCCGAAAAGCAGCGGTGTGGAAGTTTTTTGCAACGAATACCACTGCAAAAACAAAAGCACGGGGCAGGAAGTTTTGATCTATACCGATTCGGAAACCGGCGAGGAAGAAGATATCCTGCTGCTGATGTATTCGGACAACGGCACACTTACAAAATAGCCGCAACGGTAACCCCGTTTATATATAAATATTTTTGAAAGGATGCATTTTTATGAAAAAAGGCATAATTGCAGTTACGGCGGCAATCATTCTGGCCGTCTGCATATTCGCAGGCTGTACCTCTGATAACGACCGTGACACAACCACGACTACAACCACGACCACAACAACCACTGCGCAGACAACGACAACGACCACCACAAACATGGCGGAGGAAGCGATGACAGACGCGAGCGAAAATGCAAGCGAAGCGGCTTCCGACGTGGGCGACGCTATAGGTGACGCGGCAGGCGGCGCAGGAGAAGCGGCCTCCGATCTTGGCGATGCGGCAAGAGACGCACTCGGTTAATGCGGATATTGACCAGCGCATCAAAACGCCCCGCACAAGGTAAAACGCCTTGTGCGGGGCTGTTTATTATGTAGATTTTTATGATTTAATTTTCCGGTACAGGCTTTGCTGCATACAGCAGCACAACATCTCGCGAATTGATGATGCCGTCTGTATTCAGATCATAGAGCGAATCATATTGCGCACTGCCCGCCTTTTTATTGAAAGCGGCAAGCATTTCGCTCTGCGCCTCGTTGATCATAGTATTGATCTCAACATAATCCCGCGAATTGATATACCCGTCTGCATTCAGATCATACACGGGATCATAAGCACTATCCGTTTTGGAAGCGCCGAACGCGGAAAAGAAATCCGCCTGTCTTTCCGATTCGCTGCATACAAAATCGCCCGTGATGCTCTCGGAACATTTTGAACAGGTATAAACGGTGCTTCCCGGCTCAAGCCAGGTCGGTCTCTGAACATGCGCCTCGTATTCATGGATACAGTTGACGATCTCAAACTTTGCCTGAACGGGGTGACCCATATAATGAGCCGTGACCGTGTGCGTGCCTACGGTTGCGGCGCAATCCGAAAGATCCAGAATAATATCGCAGCCGTTAAGCGAGGCAATGGAGCTGTTTTTTCCTATCCATTCATACAGCTTGCCGTCCGCATAGACCACGCGCAGGCTCAGATCCTGCAAAAGCTGCTGCGGGCTGTACGCCGAAAGCTCATAAACGCCGGCATTTTTACTGCCTTTTACATAAAGATGCAGATAATCGCTGTTCGGAACCGCATCGGACGGTGTACTCGTCATCCAAACAGAAAACGGGCCGCTGGAATCATAATAGCCGTTCGTATACGCGAACTCATAATAATACGTTACGCCCTTTTCAAGATACGCCGTATGGCTGTAGATATAGCGCAGATCCTCGTTGATCTCCGCCGGGGCATAGCTTGCGGACAGCAGATTATCCTGCGCGTCATACAGCTCCGTTTTCATCTTTTTTCTGGAGGATACGGTAACGGTATACTCCGCCGAATACTGCGGCGTAAACGAGCAGCGGTAATAATACTTCCAATTATCACCGTGGAAAAAATCGCTTGTGCCGGTGGTCAGATCAAGCTGTGAAAACAGCGCGAGGTAAAGGCCGTCATACTCTATGGGCGTTGTGGGAAAATAAGAGGCGGCGGACGCAGTTATGCCATACGGTAAAACTGCCGTTGTTAATAAAAACAACAGCGCCGTTAAAACAGCCAGCCTTTTTTTCATTTTCCTCACCCTTAAACGATTAAACAAAAGGGCGCCCGCTGAGAGGCGCCCGAAAAACAGATAAGATTATTCCTGAGATTCGCCGTCTGATTCGGGCTCATCTTCGATCTCAAATTCAAGAAGTTCTCCGCAGGCGGGGCATTCGATGCTGCCCTCCATAACGGTATCCTCATCAACTGTAAATTCCTCGCCGCATGCAGGGCAGGTTATGGCATAGTCGCCCTCCTCGCCGTCGTCACAGCAGCAATCGCAATCATCGCACTCGGAAAGGTAATCCTCTACCTCTGCAAGGTCATCGTCAATGCCGTCCACCTGCTCGGCAAGAAGATCCATATCCTCGTTTACATCGTCAATATCCTCAATGATATTTTCAAGAACCTCAACGATCGCCTTGAACATTTTTGTGTCTTTCTTATCATCGTCAAAATCAAGGCCGTCAAGCAAGCCCTTAAGATATCCTAAGCTTTCTGCGGTATTCATAAATAAATCCTCCCTGAAAAATTATGCGCGTTCCATATATTCGCAGGTTCTTGTGTCCACGCGGATCTTATCGCCCTCGTTGATGAAAAGAGGCACTCTGATCTCCGCACCCGTTTCAAGCGTGGCGGGCTTTAATGTATTTGTTGCCGTATTGCCCTTGAAGCCGGGATCTGTTTTGGTTACCTCAAGCGTAACGAAGGTAGGCGGCTCCACACCGAACACCTTGCCCTTATAGGAAAGAACGCGGCAGACATCGTTTTCCTTAACGAATTTAAAATTATCACTGAGATCGCTTTGCGCAACGGGAACCATATCAAAGGTCTCCTGATCCATGAAGTAATAGATTCCGTCATCGTTATAGGAATAGACCATATCCTTTCTTTCGATATAAGCGGTTGGGAATTTTTCCGTTGGATTAAAGGTTCTTTCAACAACGGAACCCTGGATCACGTTTTTGATCTTTGCCCTTACGAAAGCAGCGCCCTTGCCCGGCTTAACATGCTGGAACTCAACGATCTGATAGACCTGGCCGTCCATCTCAAAAGTTACGCCGTTTCTGAAATCGCCTGCTGATACCATAATATAACCTCCAAAGTTTATAAATCTTTATTCATAATACGATTTTATTTTATAATATTTCAAGTAATAAATCAATACCCATTTTGTAGCTGTCTTTTCCGTAGCCACAGATCTGCTTTTTGCAGACTTCCGTTATTACGGAAACTTTTCTGAAATCCTCACGGTTGTGAATATCGCTCATATGCACCTCAACAAAAGGCAGATAATCGCTTACGGATTCAATGGCGTCCCGTATTGCATAGGAATAGTGTGTGAATGCGCCGGCGTTTATCACAACGCCGTCATACTCCTCCCTGCTCTGCTGTATCATATCAATGATATCGCCTTCATGGTTGGACTGAAAAAAGCTCACCTTGGCGCCGCGCGCTTTGCCGTATATCTTAAGCTCCTCATTGATCGCCTTAAGCGTTTCACTGCCGTACACGTCTTTTTTTCTGATCCCGGTCATATTCAGATTAGGGCCGTTTAAAACAAGTATTTTTTTCATAACAAACGCCTTTCAAGCCTTAATAAAGAAAAATCAAGGGGAACGAAAAGCGCGTTCCCCTTTTGCATTTTATGTAGCTTATTTATACTTTCTTTTGCGAGCAGCCTCGCTCTTCTTTTTACGAGCAACGGAAGGCTTTTCATAATGCTCTCTTTTACGTACTTCCTGAATAATGCCGTCACGAGAAGTCTGCCTTTTAAAACGGCGGATAGCGCTGTCAAGAGATTCATTTTCTTTAATTCTGACCTGGCTCACTTAAATTCCCTCCCTCCGACCTGATGTCAGGGGTATTAGCAAATTTTGAATATTTTTTGAATATCCGCAGAAAATTATAATCAAATCGGACTGAATTGTCAAGCATTTTAGCAAATAATGTATAAAAAAGAGGTATAAACGCGCATGATACTGACTTTACACACAGCCCGGCGGCGTTTTGCGTATCATTTGCTCAGACTTTTGTGGTTGAGCCGAAGCCGCCGTCCCTTACGCCGCTTGCTTCATCATCTGCGGTTATACCGAACGGAAGGAAAATGCCCTGCGCAAAGCCTTCGCCGGCTGAGAGCGCAACGGTATGCCCGCCGTCATGCGCGTCGCAGGAAAGCTTTATCATAATATGCCCCTCGTTTGAGGAGTTATAGTAATCCGCGTCGATGATACCCACGGTATTATCGAGCTGCACTCTGTGCTTAAAGCCCAGCCCGGAGCGCGGAAAGATCTGGAGCACCCAGCCGTCCTCCATCTTTGCCCTTATGCCTGTTGGGATAAGGGTGCTTTCGCCTTTTTTAAGTGTGATATCCGCCGGCGCGTAAAAATCATAGCCTGCCGAACCGGAGGTTGCCCTCTGCGGCAGCTTGATACCGTCGTATACCGCCCTTACGTTTTCACAATCGGGAAAATTCTTTTTAAAATCAGCCTCAAACTGAGCGAAGCTCACCTTTTCAAATTCAGCAATTCTCTGCATAATATGACCGCCTTTAAAATACTTTTAGATATTTTAACATTTCGGGCGGTATATTTCAATACAAAACGGAAAAAAGCGGCCCCGAAGGACCGCCCGGCACGTTGAGGCGCGCCTTAGTCTATATCAAAGTCCGAATGAAACGGAAAGCGCTTCGTTCACCTTGCCCATATCGCCCACGTCAAGAGCGCCCATTTTCTCCCGCAGGCGGCGCTTGTCGATCGTGCGCACCTGCTCAAGCAGCACGATGCTGTCCTTGGCAAGCCCGCAGTGGCCCGCGTCCACCTCAATATGCGTAGGAAGATTGGTCTTATCCTTTTGGCTGGTAATGGCGGCGGCTATTACGGTTGGTGAAAATCTGTTTCCCACATCATTCTGAACTATAAGCACGGGCCTGATTCCGCCCTGCTCTGAGCCCACAACGGGGCTGAGATCGGCATAAAAAATATCGCCGCGTTTTACGTTCATAATTATCACCTTTGTTTTATTTTTTATTCCGTTAATAGTTTTGCCTTGAATTTCCTGTTTTAAACATCTTCGTTTCATTATATGCCCAAAAACTTTTTTAGCTAAGCGGCATATTATGTACTGAGGTGAAATTATGTTGTTTTCACTTTGAAAAAAGCCGCTGTGGGAATCGAACACAGCGGTAATTGCAAAGGAGATTCATTATGTTTAAATATGAAGAAACATTTAATCCTTCGTTTTTGAAAAAAGCGAAGTGCGATATTCCGGCGCCGCTGCCTGACGACGCAACCGTTGCCATGGCATACGTACCGTTTCAGCAGGAGCCCGTGCTTTATGACGATACGATGACGGGTCTTAACGCGGGCACGATATTTCCGGAGCTTAACAAACCGTTTTGCGGAAAGGGAGCGTAAGTATGAACAGGGAAAAAATGTTATTAAAGCTCTCCGCCGCGCAGTTTGCAATGTGGGAGATGCGCGTTTATCTGGATACGCATGAAAACTGCCCCGAGGCAAATAAACTATATGAAAAGTACACTGCCGAATTCAGCAAGCTGAAAAGGGAATTTGAGGAGAAATTCGGCCCCATAACACTTGGAGAAAATAACAGCGACGAATGGCTGAAAGACCCGTGGCCGTGGGATAACGACTGCTGAATCCCTACGTAACCGGCTGCAAAGCAGCTTTATCCGCTACGGCAAACACTTCGTAAAAAAGGCGGGGCGCTTCTGTGCTCCGCCGCAGACTGTCGATAAAGTCGGCTGAGCCGCGTGATATACTTTACTTGTTCAAAGCAAAGAAAAAATAGAAAACAGCAGAAAAGCAACTTAATTGCAAACAAATAACACGTATAAAAACAGTTAAATGGCGCACGAACCAAGTGTTCATGCGCCATTTGCGCTTTTCGTTTTTTGCTCGGGGGCAGTACCGTTGTACGGCACCCGCTCGCAAGAAAACGAA
>OIXS01000053.1_pt1 | contig 66585 bp, 80 predicted proteins | sample 1587841 | NCBI WGS metagenome assembly OIXS01 (sample SAMN03283254) | human gut metagenome | biome: human-associated habitat; material: feces | host: Homo sapiens | place: USA | collected 2013
AAGAGGTCAAAAGGATGTATTTTGTTCACTTTCTTTCCATGTGTAAATTCAAAGCCGTTATCCGTTTGTATTGTATTGGGCGCATAATGGAAATAGAGGAACGCTCTCTTTACAAAATCTATTGTTGAATAACTGCTTTGTTCAAGATAAGGATAAATGAACCGCTCTCTTGTCGCTTCTTCCAACATTGTGTATTGATAAAACTTTTGCCCGTCTTTACCGGCGTAACAGACTTGCGGCACATATTTTACATCCAGCTGCCATTTGATTCCCAACTCTGTCGGCGTGTCATATTTACCGTTATGCTTGGATTTTTTCTTTGTTGATTCGGCTTTTTTGCGGTAACCGAGTTTAATAAATTGTCTGTACAGTGAGCCTATGTGCCGGCTGTAGCCTTTTTCCGTTCGCAGCTTGCCATACAGCTCGCTGACAAATATATTGGGGTTGCGCCTGTGATAATCCTTTATCCATTTGATTTCTTCTTCTGTATGCGCATTTGGGTGTTTTGAAATCGGTCTGTGTGATTTGTCCGTTAGGGATTCTTCCGTACCGTCGTATTTCCTGTTCCAGCGCATCAGCGATGATTTTGATATGTGATACCTTCGGCATACAAATTCTATGTCTTTTGTTTGCCTGTACAATTTCACCGCATATATTCTTGTTGTTATTTGGTGTGGACAATATCTCTTGTTTTGTGTTATACTATTCATGCGATTGAGTCCTTTCCAGATAGCTTAGGTTTGTGGTTATTCTTATTCTATCTTTTCTCAATCGCTTTTTCTATACATTTTTTTCTTTTTCGGTGTCACATCTATTGTAACGCTACATGCAAATAACGGGCCGCCAAAATTTATGCTTGCAATAACGGCAAAACTATATTATAATATATGGCATAAAGAAACGCGACGACGAAGAAAAGTAATCCGGCACAGCCCTTTTCAGAGAGCGGGGACGCGGCTGAAAGCCCCGCAAAGGCGCACCGGGTGAAGTTCCCTTTTGAGCGGCCGTGCCGAAAGCAAACGCAACTAAGCGCGGACGAAGCGAGCCCCGTTAACGGCTCAAAGAGTGTTTGCTTGGATCTATCTATGCAAAAATTAGGGTGGTACCGCAGGTATGATAACAATACTTGTCCCTTGTACGGGGACAGGTATTTTTTTGTTCCCGAATTCAGATTCAGAAAGGAAGATACGATGAAGACCCAGCTTGAAGAAATCAGGAAAGCCGCTGCCGAGGCGCTGGAAGCGGCGGACTCAGCCCAGCAGATCGAAGAAGCAAGAATCAAATATCTGGGCAAAAAGGGCGAACTGACCGCCATTTTAAAACAGATGGGCAAGCTTTCCGCAGAGGAAAGACCCGTGATCGGTCAGCTTGCGAACGAGGTGCGCGCCGATATTGAGAGCAAGATCGCAGAAAAGAGCGCGCAGATCAAAAAGAACGAGCTTGAAAAAAGGCTGCTCGGTGAAAAGATAGACGTTACCATGCCGGGCAAAATGCCGCAGATCGGCCACAAGCACCCGCTGACCATTGTGCTTGACGAGATCAAAGAGATCTTTATGGGCATGGGCTTTGACATTGCGGAAGGGCCTGAGGTTGAGTACGATTACTACAACTTTGAGGCGCTCAACATTCCCAAGGACCATCCTGCGCGCGACACACAGGACACGTTTTATATTGACGACAATATCGTTCTGCGCACGCAGACCTCGCCGATGCAGATCAGGTTTATGGAAAACCACGAACCGCCGTTTCGAATGATCGCGCCGGGACGTGTATTCCGCTCAGACGCCGTTGACGCCACACACTCCCCTCTTTTCAACCAGATCGAGGGGCTTGTGGTGGACAAGGGCATCTCCATGGCAGACCTGAAAGGCACGCTGGAAACCTTTGCCAAAAGGCTTTACGGAGAGAACACCAAGATCAGGCTGCGCCCGCACCACTTTCCTTTTACGGAACCGAGCTGCGAGATAGACGTATCCTGCTTCAAATGCGGCGGCAAGGGCTGCCCGATGTGCAAGGGCGAGGGCTGGATAGAGATACTCGGCGGCGGCATGGTGCACCCGAAAGTGCTGAAAAACGGCGGCGTTGACCCCGACGAGTACAGCGGCTTTGCATTCGGCATCGGCCTTGAAAGACTTGTTATGTTCCGCTTTAACATAGACGATATGCGTTTGCTTTTCGAAAACGATCTTAGATTTTTAAGTCAGTTTTAAGGGAGGTGCTGCAAAATGATCTTATCAAGAAAATGGCTGCAGGATTATGTGGATACAAAGGATATTTCAGACAAGGAATTCTGCGACGCGATGACGCTTTCCGGCTCCAAGGTTGAGGAATACAAGGTTGAGGGAAGCGAACTTGAAAACATCGTGGTCGGAAAAATAAATGCGCTTGAACGCCACCCGGATTCCGACCATCTTTGGATATGCAGCGTTGACGTTGGCGAAAAAGAAGATTACCAGATCGTAACGGGCGCGCAGAATCTGAGCGTAGGCGATTATGTACCTGCCGCCCTGCCCGGTGCAACGGTGTATAACAGAAAAGAACACTGCCTTGAAAAAATAAAGAAAGGCAAGCTGCGCGGCGTTGAATCAAACGGCATGCTCTGCTCTTTTGACGAGCTTGGGCTTACGCAAAACGATTTTCCTTACGCGGCGGCGGACGGCATCTTTGTTCTGGGAGACGACTGCGAGCATACGCCCGGAACGGATATACACGAGGCGATCGGCTACAACGACACCTGCGTTGAATTTGAGATCACCTCAAACAGAAGCGACTGCATGTCCGTTTCCGGCCTTGCACGCGAGGCGGCGGCTACCTTTGAAAGGAAATTCACGCTTCCCGAGCCGCAGGTAAAGCCCGGTCACGGCGATGTGAACGAGCATCTTAAAGTAGCGATCTTTGAACCCGAAAAATGCTACAGATATTCGGGCGCCGTTGTTGAAAACGTAAGGGTAAAGGAAAGCCCGCGCTGGCTTAGGGAAAGGCTGCGCGCGAGCGGCGTAAGGCCGATCAGCAATATCGTTGACATAACGAACTATGTTATGCTGGAATACGGCCAGCCGATGCATGCGTTTGACCTGCGTTTTCTGGAGGGCAACGAAGTAAACGTAAGAAACGCCAAAAACGGTGAAAAGATCACAACGCTGGACGGCGTTGAACGAGAACTCAATGATTCCATGCTTGTAATTGCCGATAAAAACAAGCCCGTTGCCGTTGCCGGCGTTATGGGCGGCGAATACAGCGGGATCATGGAGGACACCACGACGATCGTTTTTGAATCCGCCTGCTTCAACGGCATCTCCGTAAGGCGCACGGCAAAGGCGCTCGGCATGCGCACAGAGGCTTCCAGCAGATATGAAAAGGAGCTTGATCCCGGCGCTACGATGCGCGCGCTGAAAAGGGCGCTTGAACTTGTGCAGGAGCTTGACGCGGGCGACGTTGTAAACGGCGTTGTGGACTGCTTTGTAAAGCCGAAAGCGCCTGTTCAGGTTAAATTCGACTATAAATGGATCAATGATTTCATCGGTATCGACCTCAGCGAAGACGAACAGAAAAAGATACTTGAAAGACTTGAATTCACCTTTGACGGCGATATGCTGACGGCGCCGTCTTTCAGAAATGACATTGAGCATATTGCCGATATTTCTGAGGAAGTTGCGCGTTTTTACGGCTACCACAACATTCCGAACAGAATGCTCAGCGGCGTTGCGATCGGCAAGCTGACGGAGAGCCAGAAGTTTATTAAGCTGATCAATGAAACGCTGATCTCCTGCGGGTGCAGTGAAATATCCACTTTCAGCTTCATCAGCCCCAAGGCATATGACAAGATCAGGCTCAGCAAGGACAGCCCGCTCAGGAATTCCGTTACGATCCTGAATCCGCTCGGCGAGGACACAAGCATCATGCGCACGACGGTGCTGCCCTCTATGCTGGAGGTGCTTGCAAGAAACTACAACCACAAGAACAGCAGCGCCTGCCTTTACGAGATCGGCACGGTCTATGAGCCGACCGAGGCCGGCAAGCTGCCTGTTGAAAGGCAAAAGGCGGTTATCGGCATATACGGCGACGGCGCGGATTACTACGCGCTTAAGGGCATAGCGGAAAAGCTGCTGGAAGTGCTGAACACGGCGGAATACGATATCGTACCCGTAAGCGACGCTCCCACATTCCACCCCGGCAGAACGGCGCAGTTCAGGATCGGAGACAAGGTGCTTGCAACGCTTGGCGAGGTACACCCCGAGGCGGCGGAAAATTACGGCATCGGCGAAAGAATTTACATTGCCGAGATCGATGTTGAGACCGCTTTTGAAAACAGACGCGCCGCAAGAACGCACAAACCTTTGCCGAAATTCCCGGCAGTTACGCGCGACCTTGCCTTTGTTTGCGACAGGGATATACCCGTTCTTACGCTGCAAAAGGAGATCAGCAATGCAGTCGGCAAAACGCTGGAGCGCGTAAAGCTGTTTGACGTTTACGAGGGCGAGCAGATAGAGAGCGGCAAAAAGAGCGTTGCCTTTAACATTCAGATGAGAAGCGCGGATAAAACGCTTACGGACGAAGAGGCGGACGCGGCGGTAAAACGTGTGCTGAAAGCCCTTTCAAAGCTGGGTATCACCCTCAGAGCGTGACGAATATCGGACTGCCGCAGGTCAAAATTAATATATTTAAAAATTTTTGTTGTAATTATCTTAATTTTTGTATATAATGGACTTGTATATTAAGTGTAGGAGGTGGACTTTACTGTGAAAGACAAAACGATGACTTTTAAGCTCGGCGACGACCATGAGGATTATATGCGAGAGACGCTTACACAGGTTTTTGACGCGCTTAAGGAAAAGGGCTATAACCCCATTAATCAGATAGTCGGCTACATCTTATCCGAGGACCCGACTTACATTACTACGCACAACAACGCGCGCAGCCTGATCCGCAGAATAGACAGAGACGAGCTGCTGGCTGAAATGGTAAAGTCATACCTCAACAATTAATTTGCGGCTGAAAATCATTAAAGGAGGGTTTACTTTGGCAGAAGAAAAAGGCGCTCCCCTCACCTACAAGGGCAAGCCTCTCGTAAGATGCGGCAAGGATATCTACCTTGGCAGCATGAGTGATCCGTATGTTGCGTGCTTTCGCGTACAATCCGAAAAGGATTTTGAAAACATGACGCTTTCCGGCAAAGTGCTCGTGCAGATTCTGAAAACGGATCCCGAGCTGAGCCCCAAAGAAAAGGTTGTTAAAAAGACCGAAAAGGAAGGTCTTTACAACGCGCTTGACATCGGCTCCATATGGCTTGAGAGAGAGCTTAAAAAGTAAATGATTGCCTTTGGCAAAACATAAGGCCTGTACGGTTAAAACCGTACAGGCCTTTTTACTTACATATAAACATCAGCAAAGAGAGCGGATGATCTCTTCCATCTCTTCCATATGCTTTTCCATATCGGCAACAAGCGCGAACTGATTTCTTGCGCGCACAAGATTGTGCTGAGGATAAGCTGTTTTAAAATATGTATCTCCGTTCAGGTAATCCGTAAGAAAGCGCATACCGCACTCAAAAGTCATCAGCAGAGCGGAAAAGGCAAGATTATCTTTTTCACACCGGGTAAGGCTCTGCCCTGCCTCGGACAAAAATCCCTCAGCGTATGCTTTGAAATAATCAAGATCTATTGAAACTTTATCAAGATCAGGCTCGTCCTCCGCCGCAGTATTTGCACCGAAGCGGATAGAATCGCCAAAGTCATACAGCGCAAGGCCGGGCATAACCGTATCCAGATCGATAACGCATACCGCTTTTGTGCTGTTCGCGTCAAACATAACGTTATTCAGCTTTGTATCATTATGCGTTACGCGGGTGGGAAGCTGATTCTGCGCCGCAAGATCCACAAGACGCGAGCAATATGACTTTCTGGAAGTTACAAATTCTATCTCTTTACCGCATGTATGCGCACGTTTTGCGGCATCATTCGTTACTGCGGGCAGGAATTCATAATCGTATCTGTACTGCGTATTATGAAAATTCGGTATCGTTTCATAAAGCGTATCCGCCGGGAAATCCGAAAGGAGCCGCTGGAATTTTCCGAAAGCAACGCCGCTTTGGCCAAAGAGCTCGGCGCTGTCCACGCTGTTGTAGCTTACGGAATCCGTAACAAAAACATATGCCCTGTAAAAATCGCCGGCAGAGGTTTTGTAATACTTCTGCCCGTTTTTGGTTTTTATGAAATGGAGCGTTTCGCGGTTTTCATCGCCACCGTATTTTTTTATCTCTTTTCTGAGATACGAGGTAACGCTGAAAATATTCTCCATAAGCTGATCTATATCTTTAAAGACATTTGGGTTTATCTTTTGAACCACATATTTCCATTCACTGCCTTTGTCATCAAACTTGGCAAGATAGGTTGTATTTATATGGCCGGAACCGAAAAGCTCACAGCTGACAAGATTGCCTTTAAAATTAAACTGTTCTAAGACTTTATTCAAGATATGCAAGAAAATTCCTCCTCACCGGGGCTGCTGCCCGTTTCATAATTTTAACATATATACATGCTTTTGTAAACCGTTTTTGGTAAATTAAGAGCCCCCTGCCGCATGGAGCAAGGGGCTCTTAACAAAGGAGATATATAGGACACTATTCACGCCTTAAAGCGTCAATAGGACTCATCTTTGCAGCCTTTTTTGCGGGATAGATGCCGAAGAACAAGCCAACGCCGCAGGAAAAAAGGAGCGCAACGGCTATGATCCAGAAGTTGATATTAGGCGATATATTAATAATAGAGCACGCGATATAAGCGCCCGAAATACCGATCACAAGCCCTATAACGCCGCCTATCAGACAAAGGATTACGGATTCCGTAAGGAACTGCATGGTGATGTTTCTTGTTTTTGCGCCGAGCGATTTTCGAATACCGATCTCCCGCGTTCGTTCGGTTACAGAGACCAGCATGATATTCATTACGCCTATACCGCCGACAATCAGTGAGATGGCCCCGACGCAGGCTATAAACGCCGTAAGCACGGAAACGATGATATCTACAAGCTCAACATAAGTTGCCATATCCTCCGCAGTATAAAGATCATTGGAATAATTGCCGTGAGCCGCTTTAAGGTAATTGACGGCGGCATTTCCGATGGCATCGTTATTCGCGCCGTCCTCACCTATAACGAAAACAGATGAAACCGTAGGATCGGAACCGGTAAGCTGCGTAAGCGTAGTACAAGGCATAAACAGGGCAATCGTAAGCTTATCGCCTGTTTGAAACATCTCGCCGATACCGCTGCTGCCGCCGACGCTGTTTATAAGCGCGTCTATATCCGCAACGCCGCAGAGCCTGACCTTCATTGTGCTGCCGGAGGAGGTTACGGTAATATTCTGACCCACAACATCTTCATAACCGAAAGCCATTTCGGCGCTGCTGGTGCCTATAACGGCAATGGGATTGGAGGCGTTATACTCCTCCTCCGTAAAAAATCTGCCGTATTTGGCGCCGTCCTCAAACAAAAACTGAATATCTGCGTTGACGCCGATCACCATGACCGTAGCTTCCGTTGCAGTGGAATCTATCGTTGCGTTTGCAAAGCCCATCATCATGGGCGAACAGCGCTCTACGCCGTTTACTCTGTTTTTAATATTATCAATATCGTCAAGCGTAATGTAATCGTTGTCCGTCGCCTGCGTTGTATCTACAGATACCATTACGGCGTTTGAACCCATATCCTCTATAAGTGAAACGATATAATCACGCACGCCCGTACCCGCGCCGATGATCATAATAACGGAGCTTATGCCGATGATGATACCGAGCATCGTAAGCAGCGAGCGCATCCAGTTTGCGCGGATACATTTAATTGCAATTTTAAAACTTTCAGAAATATTCATATCAAAGCCCCGATTAGTTAGACGTTATCCGAACCTCAAATGTATCCTCTTCATAATCGGAAGAAGGCGTGGCGACGATCTGATCACCTACCTGAAGGCCGCTTGTTACCTGATATTCCGAATCGGAAACGGCACCCGTTTCAATGAGTGTTTTGGAAACCGTACCTTCTTCTTCATTATAAAGGTAAACATATGTGCCCGTTCTCTCCAGAACGATAGATTCGATCGGAACGGTAACGATATTTTTATAATCGCCTACAGAGATCTCCACATCGGCGTCAAAACCGGCAATGATATTTTCGTCTGTATCTTCAACGGAAACAATAACTTCAACGCCGGCGCCCGTAGAGGTAAGACTTGAAAGGCCGCTGATGCCGGCAACGGAAGAGCCGAGGCTGTCAAGCAAAGAGCTGTCTGAACCTCCCGTTGCTGTAGGCGCCTTTGAAATAACCTCGCCGGAATAAGTACCGTAAGCAGAGGTAATTGTAGCCGGCATTCCGACTTTTACCTTATGGATATCATATTCGCCGAGTGAGAGTGTAACGACCATAGAATCAAGATTTTCAAGCGTGATTCCGGCGGAAAGCATGCTCGTTTGCTCGCCGGCATAAATATCGCAGGAGGTTATCGTGCCGTCAAAAGCGGCGGTCCAGCCGGCTTCAAGCTCTTCGCCCGCTTCGGAAACGATATCCAGCGCACTCTTCGCTGAATCCATAACCTGTTTTTTTGCATAAACTGTATCGTCTGACGCATTGAGCTGATAAATCTGCTGCTGCGCATACAGAGCGGCAAGCTGAAGCTCAAGCGCGGCAAGCTGAATATTGGGGCTGGATGCAAAGGATTCGCCTACCGCAGACCAGTCTATGGCTGCTACGGCGGATTCAATCATTTCTACGGCTACACCGCTTTCTATGATAAGCTCTGTTTCTTCAATAAGGCCCTCTCTTATAGCCTGAGAAACGGCATCGCCCACAGCCTGTGCGATCTTTTCAGGCGCGTAGTTGCCGCTGCTCAGTTCAGAAGATATCTGCTCCATAACAACGCGCACAAGCTCATTCGTCTGCTGAACGTCATCGGAAAGGGACGTGATCGTTTCAACAAGATCGGTAACAGCCTGCATAACGCCTTCAATTGTCGCCGGATAACTCACCGACTCTGAAGTGGTTAATTCAGATGTGGTCTCTGTTGACGGCTCGGTCGGCTGAGAAGCCGGCTGCGTTGTAGTAGTTGTGGTGGTGGTTGTTGTTCTGGTTGTAGTCACGGTAGGTCTTGCAGTTGTTTGTGCAGTTTCACCGCCTGCCTTTTCCACCTGCGCTTCAAGATCCGCGATTCGGTCATTCAGCGCGTTGAGGTTTGACTTTGCCGTGCTTTGGGTTTCAACAGACTGAAGATAGGAGCTTCTTGCCTGCTGGTAAGTACTGTTGAGACTGCTGATCTGCTCATCAAGGCCGGAAGTATCGAAGGTTGCAAGAAGATCGCCCTCCTTGACCTGATCTCCGGTCTGCACAAACACCTCTTTAACCGTTGCAACCGCGCCGACTTTATATTCCCTTTCCATTCCGGCGGACACGGTGCCGGTAGCGTTTACGCTTTCATTGATTTCGCCGGTGCCGATGGTGGTAAGCGTTACGGCGGTTTTCTGATTAGAGCTTGCCGCCACGCCGATCACAGTGCCGATGATTGCAACTACAAGCACGATGCAGACGGCGGCAATGATTTTTTTTGTTTTACTGCTTTTCTTAATAGTAGCCATTTCCAAGACCTCTGAAAACAAAATATATAAGGGGCGAGCGAGAAAATTGCGCACTTCCCCACATCACCCCTATAGTATAATTCCTCTTTGTATAAATGTCAACAACTAATTGTAAATTTTTATGATTTTTAACCTTTCGTTCACAATTCGTTTTTTTGCGACGCCGCAAGCGCGCGCTTTCCTATATCTTTTCTGTAATGCTTGTTGTCAAAATCAATCTGATCGACCGCCGCATACGCTTTATCGAGCGCCGTCTGAAGATCAGCGCCAAGCGCCGTTACGCCGAGCACTCTGCCGCCGGAGGTAACAAGTATACCGTCCTTGAGCGCCGTGCCTGCGTGATATATGGTTACGCCGTCAAGCTGACCGTTTGTAAGCCCGGTGATCTCCAGACCCTTCGGGTAAGATTTGGGATAACCGCCGGAGGCAATAACAACGCAGGCGCAGGCTTCGTCCGACCATTCGATCTCAAGATCGGATAACGTTTCCGTATTGATCGCCTCAAAAATATCCATGATATCCGTTTTAAGGCGCGGCAGAACGACCTGCGTTTCGGGATCGCCGAAGCGGCAGTTATACTCTATGACCTTAGGCCCCTTGGGCGTGATCATAAGCCCGAAATACAGACAGCCCTTGAACGTTCTGCCCTCTTTGTTCATGGCTTCTATCGTGGGGATAAAGATCTTTTGCATACACGCCTCGGCAACCTCAGGCGTGTAATACGGATTTGGGGAAACGGTACCCATACCGCCGGTATTCAGCCCCTTATCGCCGTCCAGCGCGCGCTTATGATCCATGGACGAGACCATGGGCTTTACGCATTTGCCGTCCGTAAACGCAAGCACGGAGACCTCCGGCCCGGTAAGATACTCCTCTACGACTACCTTATTGCCACTTTCGCCGAATATCTTATCCTCCATGATCTCCTTGACGCCGGCCTCAGCCTCTTCAAGCGTTTCGGGGATGATAACGCCCTTGCCGAGCGCAAGACCGTCTGCCTTGATAACGGTGGGAAATTCGTTTTTCTCTTTAATATATGTAATAACGTCCGCCGGGTTGTCAAAAACCTTATATTGCGCTGTTGGAATATTGTATTTGAGCATAAGATCTTTTGAAAACACCTTGGAGCCTTCTATGATCGCCGCAGCGGCATTGGGGCCGAATGTGGCAAAGCCCGCATTGTTCAGCGCGTCCACCATGCCCATGACGAGCGGATCATCCGGCGCTACAACAACAAAATCCGCGCTGATCTTTTTGGCAAGATCAACAACGCCGTCAATATCCGTTGCCGAAACGGGATAACACGCCGCGTCATACGAAATGCCGCCGTTGCCTGGGCAGCAGGCGATCTCCGTAACTTTGGGAGATTCCTTTATCTTTCTGATGAGCGCGTGCTCGCGGCCGCCGCCGCCGACTACAAGAACTTTCATATTTACACTGCCTTTCTAAACACAGTAAGGGGGTCGCAATGCCCCCTCGTTTGTAATTGTTATTTATTCTTATTGATGATCCTGGTTTCCTCCGCTTTGGTTTGAAGATCTATAAAGCGGGTGAAAAGGGATACTTTATTATCTGCATTGAGATGATCCCAAACAGAAGAAGTGAACACATCAATATCATCCGTATCTACGCGAACGGGTACCGGCTCGCCCTCAAAGGACGGGATAGGATCGCCGTCGCACTTATACGTATGGATAAAATGCGCAAGCCCTGCTTCTGCCGGGTATTCAAAAAAGAAACGCAGGCACTGCGGCTTGCCCATATTGGATTTGAGTATGGACAGCACATAATCTCCGTTCGGCTTGACCACGCCGGATATTCTGGGCGTATAATTGGGTGCGTCCGGCTCAAATTCACGTGTGAGCAGCGCATGGCGGTAGCAATGCCCGTCTTTCATATAATCATAGATGGTATCGGTCTGATCTCCGTTTGTAACGATCGTTTTGCCGTCCAGCTTAAGAACGGGATTGTAGATGATCAGGCTGGGATCCGTCATTTTGGATTCGTCAAAAGCCTTGGTGCGGATACCGCCGCGGTCATTTTCCTCAAAAATTCTGTTGCGGCTGTTTTCACTTCTGCCCATAATGAAATACGCGATAACAGCGCACCTGCCGTTCGGAGTCCGCCCCAAAACGATGCCCCTGCCGGGATAGGAATTATCTGAAAGAAGTTGTGCAAGATCTTTAATTTCCATATTCTCACCTTAAATAATTTCTGTTTTATTTCCGATTATTTTTATGCGTCCCTGGCAAAAGAGAGAGACCGCCTCGGGAAGTATCTTCCATTCACATTCCTGCATAACTCTTTTTTGCAGGATCTCCGGCGTATCCCCGTTTAAGACGGGAACTGCCTTTTGCAGGATGATCGGGCCGCCGTCGCACTCCTCGGTAACAAAATGAACGGTTGCGCCGGTAAGCTTGACGCCTTTTTCCAGCGCCGCCTCATGCACGTGCAGACCGTAATAGCCCTTGCCGCAGAAAGACGGAATAAGCGCCGGGTGAACGTTCATCATTTTCCCGGGAAATGCCTTTACGATCTGTTCGTCAAGGATCGTCATAAACCCGGCATAGACTACAAGATCCGCATGGCGCGCCTGAAGCTCCTTTGTGACGGCAGCGGTGTAGGAACGGATATCCGGGTAATCGGCACGCGCGATGACCACGGTATCTATGCCGTTTTTTTCCGCGCGTTCAAGCGCATACACGCCGGGCTTTGAAGAGATCACGCAGGTGATCCTGCCATTTTGGATCTCTCCCCTTTTCTCCGCGTCGATCAGCGCCTGAAGATTGGTGCCGCCGCCGGAAACGAGCACTGCTATATTCAGCATAGTTCAACACCCGTTTCGCCCGCTTTAATCTCGCCGATCACCGCCGCCTGCTCGCCGCAGGCATTTAAAACGGAAACAGCTTCATCGGCTTTATCCGCGTCAACGGCAATCACAAGACCGGTGCCCATATTAAATGTATTATACATATCCCTTTCCGGGATAGCGCCTATCTTCTGAATCAGATCAAATATCGGTCTTTTAAAGCATTTGTCTTTTTCTATAACCGCGGTAAAGCCGTCTTTCAGCATACGCGGCACATTTTCGTAAAAACCGCCGCCCGTGATATGGGAAATCGCGTTGACCTGCACGCTTTCCATCAGCTTCAAGAGCGGTTTTACATAGATCCTTGTCGGCGTTAAAAGCTCCTCGCCGAGGGGCTTATCAAGCTCGTCATATTTTTTGCCTATGGTCTTTTCACTGATGTCAAACACTTTTCTTACAAGCGAAAAGCCGTTTGAATGCACGCCTGATGACGCAACGCCAATCAGCGCGTCGCCGGCTTTCAGTTTATCGCCGGATACGAGCTTATCCTTTTCACCGATGCCTACTGTGAAGCCGGCAAGGTCGTATTCCTCATCCGGCATCAGGCCGGGATGCTCGGCAGTCTCGCCGCCGACGAGCGCACAGCCTGCCTGCACGCAGCCGTCCGCCACGCCCTTGACGATCTGCTCTATCTTTTCGGGATAGTTTTTGCCGCAGGCGATATAATCAAGGAAAAAGAGCGGTTTGGCACCGCTGCACGCAACATCGTTCACGCACATGGCAACGCAGTCTATACCGATGGTATCGTGCTTATCCATAAGGAACGCGAGTTTAAGCTTTGTGCCGACGCCGTCCGTGCCGCTGACCAGCACGGGGTTCATATAATCCGCCGCGCCAAGCTCAAACATACCGCCGAAGCCGCCGATTGAGCCGATCACGCCGGGGATTTCCGTTTTCTTAACATGTGATTTTATGAGTTCTACGGACTCATAACCCGCCGTAACGTCCACGCCGGCGGCAGCATAGCTGTTGCTGAAGCTTTTCTGCATAATCTTAGCCTTTCCCTGTTTAGATCTCTTTTAATTTTTCCTGTAAAGCCTTGTCTTTTTCAATAACCGCCTGTGCCATATCGGCGCGCATTGCCTTTAATTTTGCGGCAAGTGCGTCATCGCCAACGGCAAGGATCTCCGCCGCAAGCAGCGCCGCATTTTTTGCCGCGTTCACGCCGACCGTTGCAACCGGGATCCCTGGCGGCATCATGACCGTAGCGAGCATGGCGTCCATACCGTCCAGCACCTTGGCGGAGCAAGGAATACCGATGACGGGCAAGGTAGTGCTTGCCGCAAGCACGCCGCCGAGATGCGCAGCCATTCCTGCTGCCGCAATGATCACGCCGAAGCCGTTATCTGCCGCGCTTTCAGAAAATTCCTGCGCCTGTTTGGGTGTTCTGTGGGCGCTCATGACCCTTACTTCTGTTTCTATATCAAGTTCTTTAAGCTGTGTAATCGCCGGGGTAACTACGGGCAGATCGCTGTCCGACCCCATAATGATAGCAACCTTCTTCATGAGCCGTTCCTCCTTTTATAATGTATTATTTTACATGATAAACGCCTTTTTTTCAATAGATAAATAAAAAAAGAGATTTATTTGGATGATTCAGTAAGTGATATAAAACAAGGAATTCAAGATTCTCTTTGGTGGTATAATGGAACTACCAGAAATGGCTATAACGTATATGTGGAACAGACCACAAACAGCTGGACAGGAGAAAAATGTTTGAAGGTTTATTTCCTTTATGGACAAATGGGCGGTCCTGACGAATATTGATTATAAAATAAGTTAAAGCATTGCCGTCAGCGTGGCGAGATGACATGCCGATAAATTGATTGGACAGTTGAGTGGTAATCTTCCAAGTCAAAAACAACTAAGAAGTATACCTTGATGAGCAGTCTTGAAAAAGGCTGCTCTTTTTTGTTTAGTAATTTTGTATAACAACCCCTCAGTCAACTCCGTTGACAGCTCCCCTTGCACAGGGGAGCCGTTTCTATCAACAGCGTTATGGCTACAATTAAGCCTCCCTTGTGCAAAGAAGATTCCCCTGCCAGGGGAAATGTTGCGCAGCGACAAAAGGGTAGCGCAGCCGGTGGCATTGCGTAAGCAATGACGGAGGGATTGTTGCAGGACGTTTTTGTTAAAACAACGCTGCATTTCTACAACCCCTCAGGCAGCGAAGCTGCCAGCTCCCCGCGTTGAATTTGACTTCACACCAGTCGAAACGGCTGTTTTAAATCCCTGCAATCGCCGTTTCTGAACTGCTTCGTCAAATTCTCCTTTCCCCAAAAAGCCTTGCGGCTTTTCGGGGACCCCGATGTGGGAACCTAACTAAGGCTTTCCGGGGCTTCGATAGGGGTATTAAAAGAAGAAAAAGGAGCGTTCGAGTGAACGCTCCTTTAATTATTTATACAAGCTCGATGAAACACATCTCCGCAGCGTCTCCGCGGCGAGGACCTGTTTTGATAATACGGCAGTAGCCGCCGTTTCTGTCCTCATACTTAGGTGCAATCTCGTCAAAAAGCTTCTTAACAACGTCTTCCTTCGTTACATAAGCAAGAACACGTCTTCTTGACGCGAGTGTGTTTTCCTTGCCGAAAGTAATCATCTTCTCGGTCATGGCACGAACTTCTTTAGCTCTGGTAACGGTGGTCTCGATCCTGCCGTTTTCCAAAAGGTGAGTTACCATTCCTCTGAGCATAGCCCTTCTGTGATCAGTAGGTCTGCCCAATTTTCTGGTACCTGGCATAGAAATTCCCTCCTTTAGTCGTCATCATGACTGAGCGAAAAGCCGAGAGATGCAAGCTTCTGCACAACTTCATCAAGGCTCTTGCGCCCAAGGTTTCTGACTTTCATCATATCTTCTTCAGATTTTGCGATCAAATCTTCTACTGTATTGATGCCCGCTCTCTTGAGGCAGTTGAACGAACGAACCGAAAGATCAAGCTCTTCAATGGTCATTTCAAGAACTTTCTCTTTGCCGTCCTCGTCCTTTTCAACCATGATCTCCTGATTGCCGACCTCTTCCGAAAGATCAACAAAGAGCTTCAGATGATCGTTAAGGATCTTGGCGGCAAGTGAAGCGGCTTCGTCTGCCGGGATCGTGCCGTCCGTTTCAACATCAAGAACGAGCTTATCAAGATCCGTCTGCTGGCCTACACGGGTATTTTCAACCGTGTAGTTTACCTTAAGGACGGGGGTATAGATAGAATCTATTGCGATGGTGCCGATGGGCAGATCCATAAGCTGCTTATTGCGGTCACAGGGAACATAGCCTCTGCCGCTGTTGGCGGTAAGCTCCATGATCACATCTGCGCCCTCATCAAGATAAGCAATATGAAGATCCGGGTTCAGGATCTCAACATCAGAGCCGTGCTCTATATCGCCTGCGGTGATTTCACCCTCTCCGCTGGCTTTGATATAAAGCGTTTTCTGGCCCTCATCGTGGATCTTGAGAACAATGTTTTTAAGGTTCAAAACGATCTCCGTAACATCCTCCCTAACGTGGGGAATGGTAGAGAACTCGTGCAATACACCATCAATCTTAACGGAAGTTACGGCGTAGCCCGGAAGAGAGGAAAGAAGAACTCTTCTCATACTGTTTCCGAGGGTGGTGCCGAAGCCCCTTTCAAGCGGCTCAACAACAAATCTGCCAACGCTTCTGCTTCCCTGAGTAGATAACTCTACTATCTCGATATTCGGCTTATCAATTTCAATCATTTAAAAGCCTCCTAAAAAATATTTGTTCTAAACAACAGAAATGATCAACTATTATTTAGAATAGAACTCTACGATGAGGTGCTCCTCAACGGGCGTCATGATCTCTTCTCTTTCCGGCGCTCTGAGAACCTTTACCTGCATAGCCTCTTTATCTGCCTCCATCCACTGCGGAACGGGACGTGAGCCGTTGCTTTCAACAAGATTCTTGAACTCATCTGAGGATTTGCTGTTATCCCTTACGGAAACAACATCACCAGCTGACACGAGATAGGAAGGAATATCAACCTTATGCCCGTTTACAGCGAAGTGAGCATGGTTTACAAGCTGGCGAGCCTGCGCTCTGGAGCTTGCAAAACCGCTCTCGTAAACAATATTGTCTAAGCGGCTTTCACAAAGCTGAAGAAGATTTGTACCGGTAACACCGTCTTTTCTTTCAGCCATAAGGAAATATTTGTGGAACTGACTTTCGGAAAGGCCGTAGTAGCGGCGCGCGCTCTGCTTTGCGCGAAGCTGCATGCCGTATTCCGAAGTCTTTTTACGATTCTGACCGTGCTGGCCGGGCGCGTAGGAACGACGCTCAATCGCACATTTACCTGTATAGCATCTGTCACCCTTAAGGAAGAGCTTTTTGCCCTCGCGGCGGCAAAGCTTGCAGGCAGGTCCTGTATATCTTGCCATATCAAGTAACCTCCATTAAAAACTATACGCGGCGTCTCTTAGGCGGACGGCAGCCGTTGTGCGGGATAGGAGTAACATCCTTAATAAGAGTAACCTGAAGCCCAACCGTTTCAAGCGCTCTGATAGCGGATTCACGGCCTGAGCCGGGGCCCTTAACGTAAACTTCAACTGTTTTCATACCGTGCTCCATAGCGGCCTTGGCAGCTGTTTCCGCAGCAGTCTGGGCAGCGAACGGGGTGGATTTTCTTGAGCCCCTGAAGCCCATTTCACCGGCGGACGCCCAGGATACGGCGTTGCCCTGCATATCGGCAATGGTTACGATAGTGTTGTTGAAGGTTGACTGAATATGAACTGTACCACGCTCAATATTTTTCTTTTCACGGCGCTTGCGTGTGGCAGTGGTCTTTTTAGTAGCCATACTTTCTGTTTCCTCCTACAATTATTTCTTCTTGTTTGCTATGGTCTTTTTGGGACCTTTTCTTGTGCGGGCATTGTTCTTGGAGGTCTGGCCCCTTACGGGCAGGCCCTTTCTGTGACGAATGCCGCGATAGCAACCGATCTCTATAAGTCTTTTTATATCGAAAGCGACGTCTCTGCGCAGGTCGCCTTCTACGGTTACATTCTTTTCAATGTAATCACGGATCTTGGAAACCTCGTCCTCGGACAGATCTCTGCAGCGAGTGTCCGGATTGATTCCCGTTGCGTTGATAATCTGAGTAGCAGTAGTTCTGCCGATACCGTAAATATAGGTAAGGCCGATTTCTACTCTCTTATCGTTTGGTAAGTCAACACCTGAAATACGTGCCATATTACTGTTTACCTCCGATTATTAATTCAGGATCAGCCCTGACGCTGTTTGTGCTTTGGATTTTCACAGATAACCATTACTTTTCCATTGCGCTTTATAACTTTGCATTTATCGCAGATTTTCTTAACAGAAGGTCTAACTTTCATTTTGATATCCTCCTTTATTTACTTCGAGCGCCAGATGATACGGCCTTTTGTAAGGTCGTAAGGTGACATCTCGATCGTTACCTTATCACCGGGAAGTATTCTGATGTTGTTCATACGAAGCTTTCCGCTGATATGGGCCAAAATAATGTGGTCGTTCTGAAGCGTAACCTTAAAAGTTGTGTTAGGCAATACCTCAACCACGGTACCTTCAACTTCTATCATATCTGACTTTGACATCAATTTACCTCGCTGCGTTTTACGAATATAGATGTTAAAATTTATCTGGAATCACATCGCGGCGTAATCGCCAACAATTGATCTTGCTTTCATATTTTGGTCATTATAACGGGACCGTCCGGCGTGATGGCTACCGTATGCTCAAAATGGGCGGATAATTTGCCGTCCTGCGTAACGATCGTCCAGCCGTCTGAAAGCTGCTTTACCTTGTAGGTTCCCTGATTGATCATCGGTTCAATTGCCAATGTCATTCCGGGTAACAGTCTGATACCACGACCTTCGTGTCCGAAGTTGGGTACGCTTGGATCTTCATGAAGCTTTGTTCCCACACCGTGTCCGACGAAATCGCGAACGACACTGAAACCGCGCGCCTCGCAATACGCCTGCACTGCATGGCCTATATCGCCGATCCTGTTGCCGGGTACCGCCTGTTCAATGCCTTTATAAAGGCTCTCACGGGTGGTATCTATCAGCCGCTTTGCCTCGGGAGAGCAAGTCCCTGCAACAAAAGTGGCAGCATTATCGCCGTTATAGCCGTTCTTCGCGGCACCCAGATCTATGCTGACTATATCGCCTTCTTTGATGATACGGTCTTTCTTCGGGATGCCGTGAATGACTTCATTGTTTATGGAAATACATGCGGTGGCAGGAAAGTCATAGAGACCGAGAAAATTCGGGACAGCGCCCCTTTTCTTGATAAGATCATAGGCGACCTTATCTATTTCCTTGGTTGAAACGCCGGGGCGCACAGCCTCGCCCGCCACCATTAATGCCTCAGCGGAGATCTTGCAGGCTTCTTTCATAAGCTCAAGCTCTCTTTTGCTTTTAAGCACTACCATGTTAATCCTCCAACGCTTTGAAGACAAGAGCGGTCGTATCCGCAACCTCCTCCTGGCCTTCAACAACAACGAGCTTGCCGAGCTCACGGTAGAAGTCTTTTAAAGGCTCCGTCATCTCGTGATACTGCTTAAGCCTTGCGGCAACTGTTTCGGGAGCGTCGTCCTTTCTTTGAACAAGCTTTCCTCCGCAGGCGTCGCAAACGCCCTCTTCAGCGGGCTTTTTATAAAGAAGATGGTAGGAATTGCCGCATTTGGAGCACACACGCCTACCTGACATTCTTGCGGTGATCTTTTCATCCGGCACTTCGATATCAAGCACCTTATCAATTCTTACGCCCATATCCTCAAGCGCCTGCGCCTGAGGAATGGTGCGCGGAAATCCGTCAAGAATAAAACCGTTTTCACAGTCTTTCTGAGCAAGTCTGTCCTTAATTATACCGATTACAACATCATCCGGAACGAGCTGGCCGGCTTCCATATAAGCCTTTGCCTTTAAGCCCATTTCCGTGCCCTCTTTGAGAGCAGCGCGGATCATGTTGCCGGTCGAAACGGCGGGAATGCCATACTTTTCAACAATTTTTTCCGCCTGCGTGCCTTTGCCGGCACCCGGAGCGCCGAGAAGTATTAAATTCATAACCCAAACCCTTTCAATTAATCAAGAAATCCTTTGTAGTGACGCATCATCATCTGTGATTCGAGCTGACGAACCGTCTCAAGCGCTACGCCGCACATAATGATGATAGAAGTACCGCCGAGCGTTACGGAGAATCCGCCGTCCGTGCCGCCCTCCGTAAGCGGAGGAATTGCTGCGTCACAAATCAGCGACCAAATGATCGGAAGAAGTGCGATTACCGAAAGCATAAGCACGCCGATAAGCGTGAGCCTCATAAGCACTTTGAATATATAATCCGAAGTTGGCTTGCCGGGGCGTATGCCGGGGATGGAACCGTTGTTCTTGCGAAGATTGTTCGCCATTTCGATGGGATTGTACTGAATTGTGCTGTAGAAATATCCGAAGAAGATGATCAGCACAAAATACATACCTGCATACCACCAGGAATCGCCCTGGAACGCATTGAAGAAGCTCTCCCAGAAAGTGCCCTCGTACTGATCAGCAGAAAGGAACATCTGAACCGTGCCGGGGAGTGAGAGAATGGAAGACGCGAAGATGATGGGAAGAACGCCGCTCATATTGACCTTGATAGGCATATTCGTGGCCTGACCGCCGTACATCTTACGGCCTACAACGCGCTTTGCGTACTGGATGGGTATCCTTCTTTCGGCATTATCCATAAATACGATATATACGATCATAAGAAGGAATACGATAAGGATTGCCGGAACAAGGAAATTATAAACCATACGGCCTGTTTCAAGATAGCCGATATACTGCCTGATGATCGTTGGGAATCTTGAAACGATACCTGCGAAAAGTATGATTGAGATACCGTTGCCGATGCCGGAGAGCGTGATCTGCTCGCCGAGCCACATGATAACCGCGGTGCCGGCAGTGAGCACAACGACGATGACGATCGCCTGGAACACGCCTGCGAAACCTGTGAACTGCGCGCCGGAAGCATCCGTCATAAGATAATCATTGGCACGAAGGAAGAAATAATATGCAAGAGACTGAAGAAGACCGAGCACAACGGTTACGATACGTGTGATGGAAGCGATCTTCTTTCTGCCTTCCTCGCCTTCCCTTTGTAGCCTTTCCAGCGCGGGAATCGCAACGGCAAGCAGCTGCATGATGATGGACGCATTGATGTACGGGGTGATAGACATTGCGAATATCGTACCGTAGGTAAATGCGGAGCCGGTCATAAGGCTGAGATATGTGAGGATCGTGTTTCCTCTGCCGACTTCGATCTCGCCGGCAATATCAAGAAACGGCACCGGAATGAACGAGCCGATTCTGAAAACAAGAATGATAAACGCCGTAAACAGCAGCTTTTTTCTTATTTCCGGAACCTTCCAGGCGTTAAGGATGGTTTTGATCATTTACAATACCTCCACGGTGCCGCCTGCAGCTTCAATCTTTGCCTTTGCAGCCTCGCTGACTGCATTTACTTTGATATTGAGAGCTTTGGTAACCTCGCCCCTTGCGAGAACCTTGATACCGTCAAGCTCCTTTTTGATGAGTCCGCAAGCCTTAAGGCTTTCAGCGTCTACGGTTGCGCCTGCCTCAAATCTCTCTTCAAGAGAGGAGAGGTTCACAACGGCATACTCTGTGCGGAAGATATTGTTGAAGCCCCTTTTGGGTACGCGCCTCTGGAGAGGCATCTGGCCGCCCTCGAAGCCCGCCTGACGGCTGTAGCCCGAACGCGCCTTGGCACCCTTGTGACCCTTGCCGGCAGTTTTGCCCTGACCTGAGCCTGCGCCTCTGCCGATCCTTTTTACTGCTTTCTTTGAGCCCTCAGCAGGAGAAAGTTCGTGTAATTTCATCTATCTGCACCTCCTCTTATGCTTCCTGAGCTTCTACAAGATGAGAGATCTTTTTGATCTTTCCCTTGGTCTGTTCATTATTCGGCTGAACGGTTACATTGCCAATCTTGCGAAGACCGAGCGAGTGGGCCGTGGCAATCTGATCCTTTTTGCAGCCGATAAGGCTTTTCTTTAAAGTGATTTTAATATCTGCCATTTTCCACCCTCCTTATTCAAAGATCTTCTTTACAGACTTGCCGCGAACTGCTGCAACCTGCTCTGCAGTACGAAGCTGTGCAAGACCGTTCAAAGTTGCTCTTACAACATTATAAGGATTGTTTGACCTTATAGCCTTTGTACGGATATCAGAGATGCCGACTGTTTCTACAACGGCACGAACGGGGCCGCCCGCGATAACGCCGGTACCCTGGGGAGCGGGCATGAGCAGCACCTCGCCGGCGCCGTACTTGCCTTTAACCTCGTGCGGGATCGTAGTGCCTCTTAAAGCAACTCTCATAACATTCTTTTTCGCGTCCTCTATACCCTTGCGGATAGCGTCCGGAACCTCGCCGGACTTGCCAACGCCGAAGCCGACAAGACCGTTTCCGTCGCCTACGACAACAAGAGCTGAGAACTTATAGATACGACCGCCCTTTACGGTTTTTGAAACGCGGTTAATTTTTACAACTCTTTCTTCAAGTTCCATTGAAGACACATCTATCTTTGACATAAAGCATTATCCTCCTTCTTTAGAACTTAAGTCCGCCTTCACGGGCGCCGTCCGCAACAGCGGCAACGCGACCGTGATAAACATAACCGCCGCGGTCAAATACGCACTGTTCAATGCCCTTTGCCTTGGCTCTTTCCGCCAGTGTTTTACCGACAGCCTTAGCTGCCTCTACATTACCGCCGTAAGCGGTGAAATCCTTTTCAACGGTTGAAGCCTGCGCAAGTGTTACGCCGGCAACATCGTCAATAAGCTGAACGTAGATATTGCTGAGGGAGCGATATACATTGAGCCTGGGACAATCAACCGTGCCGGAAATCTTTCTGCGCACTCTCTGATGGCGTCTTTTTCTTGCCTTATTTGCATCCTGTCTTGAAACCAAAGTAATTCACTCCTTCCCTTATTTCTTACCTGCTTTGCCCTCTTTGCGGCGGATATGCTCGTCTGCATACTTGATGCCCTTGCCCTTATAAGGCTCGGGAGGTCTCTTTTCACGGACCTGAGCCGCGAACTGACCGACCGCCTGCTTGTCTGCACCGGAAATAACGATCTGGTTTGCAGTGGGGCATTCGATCTTGATGCCCTCGGGAGCAGTCATAGTTACCTGATGTGAATAGCCGAGGTTCATAACGAGGTTGTTGCCCTGCATCTGAACACGGTAACCAACGCCGTTTACCTCAAGCACCTTTTTGAAGCCGTTTACAACGCCCTCTACCATATTGTTGATAAGCGCGCGAGTAAGGCCGTGAAGGGATCTGTTTTCCTTTTCATCATTCGGCCTGGAACAGGTGATAACACCGTCTGCAACGCTTACGCTGATGTTGGGGTGCTTATCCATGGAAAGGGTGCCGTTTGGGCCTTTCACGGTGATCTCATTACCGTTTACCGCAACGTCAACTCCGGCCGGAACTGTAATTGGCTTTAAGCCGATACGTGACATACCTTACTGCACCTCCTTACCATACGAACGCAAGAACTTCGCCGCCGACATTCTGCTTGCGCGCTTCCCTATCCGTCATAATGCCCTTTGATGTGGAAATGATAGCCACACCGAGGCCTTTCATAACCTTGGGCATATCCTCTACATTGGAATAAATGCGAAGACCCGGCTTGGAAACTCTGCGAAGACCTGTGATAACCTGTGATTTACCTTCTCCGTATTTAAGGGTTACACGGATAACACCCTGTTTATCATCTTCAATAACCTTGAATGATTTGATATAACCTTCATCAACAAGAATCTGAGCAATTGCCTTCTTCATCTTTGACGCAGGAATATCTACTGTATCGTGTTTTGCCGAATTAGCGTTACGAATTCTTGTAAGCATATCAGCAATAGGGTCTGTAATATGCATTGATATTTCCTCCTTATAAATTTAGCAATTTCCCATATCTTACCAAGAAGATTTTGTTACTCCGGGGATCTCGCCGTTATGAGCAAGCTCTCTGAAGCAGATACGGCATACGCCATACTTACGAAGATAAGCATGAGGTCTACCGCAGATCTTACATCTGTTGTAAGCTCTTGTTGAATACTTAGCAGGCCTTGCAGCCTTCACTTTCATAGATGTTTTCGCCACGATATTCCCTCCTTACTCTGCGAACGGAGCGCCCAGCATTCTGAGCAGCTCTCTGCCTTCTTCATCTGTATTGGCAGTTGTTACCATGATGATATCCATACCGCGAACAGCGTCAATCTTATCGTAATCGATCTCAGGGAAAATCAACTGCTCTTTGATACCCATGGCATAATTGCCGCGGCCGTCAAAAGAATTGGGGTTGATGCCTCTGAAGTCACGAACTCTGGGAAGAGCAAGGTTGAAGAACCTGTCAAGGAATTCATACATCTTGTCTCCGCGAAGCGTAACCTTAACGCCGATCGGCATGCCTTCACGCAGTTTGAAGTTTGCTACGGACTTCTTTGCGCGGCATATAATCGGTCTTTGACCTGTAATAATGCTGAGGTCATTGATGATAGCGTCTACGACCTTGGAATTGTCGCGCGCCTCACCGCAGCCTACATTGAGAACAATTTTGTCAAGCTTAGGGATTTGCATAACAGACTTGTACTCAAACTTCTTCATAAGAGCCGGAGCGATCTCGCTCTTATAGGCTTCTCTTAATCTTGCAGCCATCGGTTATGTTCCTCCCTTTCTTAAAATTCGTTAGCGCACTGCTTGCAGACGCGCTTACCGTCTTTATGACCTACGCGGGTAGCTTTACCGCACTTGGGGCAAACAAGCTGAACCTTTGAAGCATAAAGAGCAGATTCAACGGGAACAAGACCGCCCTGCTCACCCATCTTACGGGGCTTTACATGCTTGGTTACAATGTTTACCTTTTTAACGATTACCTTACCCTCTTTGGGGCTTACGGCGATGACCTCGCCCTTAACGCCCTTGGACTTACCGCTGAGTACCATTACGGTATCACCGGTCTTTACAAACATTTTACTCATATTGGGCACCTCCATTAAAGTACTTCCGGAGCGAGAGAGAGTATCTTCATATAATCCTTATCACGAAGCTCTCTGGCTACCGGTCCGAAAATACGGGTGCCACGAGGAGTTTTATCCTCTTTGATAATTACGGCAGCATTTTCATCAAAACGAATGTACTGACCGTCGTCACGACGTACACCTTTAGTTGTACGAACGATGACTGCTTTAACAACTTCGCCTTTTTTAACAACGCCGTTGGGGGCTGCCTTTTTGACAGAAGCAACGATAACATCGCCGATATTTGCATATCTTCTGCCCGAGCCGCCGAGCACGCGGATGCAAAGGATCTCTTTCGCGCCGGTGTTGTCTGCAACTTTAAGACGGCTTTCCTGTTGTATCACAGCATTTTCCTCCTTCGTACTGCAAAATAACACTTTGCATCTTGCAGTTATTATTTCATGAAACTAAATTATCAAAAGCCGTAATTCGTAATGATTACTTAGCCTTTTCAATGATTTGAACAACGCGCCATCTCTTATCCTTGCTGAGCGGGCGGGTTTCCATAATCAGAACCTTATCGCCTACACCGCAGGTGTTTTCCTCATCATGCGCCTTGTATTTAACCGTACGGTTAATGATCTTTCCGTAAAGCGGATGGCGAACCCTGTCTTTGATCGTAACAACAACGGTCTTATCCATCTTATCGCTTGATACTACACCAACTCTTGTTTTTCTGAGGTTTCTTTCGCTCATAATAAACTACCTCCTATCTTAAGAATTTGAGTCTGCAAGTTCGATCTCGCGCTCAACCGTTTTGATGCGGGCGATATCTTTTCTTACAGCTTTGATTCTCATGGGATTGTCGAGCTGGTTGATCGCCTGCTGGAAATGAAGATTAAAGAGCTCTTCCTTAAGCTCCGCAAGCTTTGCCGCGCGCTGCTCCGCGCTGAGCTTCTTTATTTCAGCTGCTTTCATTACTGCTCGCCTCCCTCTTCTTTAACTACGAATTTGCATTTGATAGGAAGTTTGTTTGCCGCAAGACGCATAGCCTCGCGAGCAACGACCTCATCTACGCCGGCAAGCTCAAACATAACTCTGCCGGGCTTAACGACTGCTACCCAGTAGTCTACGTTACCTTTACCTTTACCCATACGGGTGTCGGCAGGTCTTGCCGTGATCGGCTTATCGGGGAAAATCTTAATCCATACCTGACCGCCACGCTTTGTGTAACGGGTCATTGCGATACGTGCAGCCTCTATCTGCGCTGCGGTGATCCATGCAGGCTCCGTTGCCTGAAGGCCGTACTGGCCGTAAGTTACCTTATTGCCCCTTGTAGCTTCACCGGTCATACGACCTCTGTGCTGCTTACGGTGCTTAACACGCTTTGGTAAGAGCATTAACGATTTCCTCCTTCCTTACGCCTTGAGCCTCTGTTGTTATCCTTATTGTCTCTGCGGCGATTGTAGTTGTTTCTTCTCTGGGGCTTGTTTCTGCTTTCGCGAAGAACCTCGCCCTGATAGATCCAGGTCTTAACACCGATCCTGCCGTAGGTTGTGGCGGCTTCTGCAGTGCCGTAATCAATATCGGCGCGGATCGTCTGAAGCGGAATTGTTCCTTCCTTATAAGTTTCGGAACGCGCGATCTCGGCACCGCCGATACGGCCGGATACCTGAACCTTGATACCGCGGGCGCCCCATCTCATTGTGTTTCTGATTGCCTGCTTAACGGCGCGGCGGAAGGAAACACGTTTTTCAAGCTGCGTAGCGATGCTCTGCGCAACAAGCGTTGCATTGAGGTCGGGCTGCTTGATCTCTATGATGTTGATGAATACTTCATCGTTCTTTTTGCCGAGCTTCTTTGCGCAGATCGCCTTAAGCTTCTCTATCTCTGCGCCCTGCTTACCGATAACCATACCGGGCTTTGCGCAGTGGATGTTGATTCTTACGCGCTTTGCGTCACGCTCGATCTCTACCTTGGGAACACCTGCGCCTTTAAGGGTCTCGAGCAGATACTTACGAAGGTTATGATCTTCAACAAGCGTATCGCCGAAATCTGCCTTTTTCGCGTACCAGCGGGAGTCCCAGTTTTTGATGACGCCGATTCTTAAACCGGTTGGATTACATTTCTGTCCCATTTAACTTATCCTCCTCGCTTAGTCTTCCATTTCCGAAACGGTAATGGTGATGTGTGATGTTCTCTTATTGATCCTGTATGCTCTGCCCTGCGCTCTGGGGCGGATTCTCTTAAGAGTGGGGCCCGCAGTAACATTGCAGTAGCTTATATACAGTCTTGATACGTCCATATTATTGTTGTTCTCCGCGTTTGCCATAGCAGACTTAAGAACCTTCTGCAGCGGCTCTGTAGCAGCTTTGGGAGTGTGCTTAAGGATTGCCATAGCCTTATCGCAAGGCTGATTTCTGATTAAATCAAGAACGATCTGAACCTTTCTGGGAGAAATACGAACATATGTTGCTTTTGCTGTTGCTTCCATAGTTTAATTCTCCTTTCGATTACTTCGTTGTCTTTGAGCCTGCGTGGCCGCGGAATGTTCTTGTGGGAGCGAACTCGCCGAGCTTGTGACCAACCATATCCTCAGTTACATAAACGGGAACATGCTTTCTGCCGTCATGAACGGCAAAGGTGTGTCCTACGAACTCAGGGAAGATAGTTGAACTTCTTGACCAGGTCTTGATGACCTGCTTATCGCCCTTTTCATTGAGGGCAGCTACTTTCTTGTAAAGGCTTTCTTCAACATAAGGGCCTTTTTTAGTGCTTCTACTCATCTAACTTCTCCTTTCCTCTTATTTACCGTTACGACGTCTTACGATCATCTTATTGGAAGCTTTCTTCCTGTTACGTGTCTTATAACCAAGAGCAGGCTTGCCCCAAGGTGTAACAGGACCGGGACGGCCGATAGGTGCCTTGCCTTCACCGCCGCCGTGCGGGTGGTCGTTCGGGTTCATGACAGAACCGCGGACTGTAGGTCTCCAGCCCATATTGCGCTTACGGCCTGCTTTACCGATCTTGACATTGGCATGGTCTGTGTTGCCGACAACGCCGACAGTCGCCATACAGTCTACAGGTACGTTACGAAGCTCGCCGGACGGGAGCCTGAGCAGTGCGTAAGGGCCTTCGATAGCCATAAGCTGAGCGCTGTTGCCGGCTGAACGTGCAAGCTGCGCGCCTCTGCCGGGATAAAGCTCAACATTGTGGATAACTGTGCCGACGGGGATATTCTTGAGCGGAAGCGCGTTGCCCGCTACGATATCCGCCTCAGGGCCGGCAACAACAGTTGCGCCTACCTTAAGGCCTTCAGGAGCTATGATATAGCTCTTAACGCCGTCTTCATACTGAATCAGAGCGATGTGTGCCGAGCGGTTGGGATCATATTCGATCGTTTTAACGGTTGCAGGCACATCAAACTTTTGCCTCTTAAAATCGATTACGCGGTATTTTCTTCTGTTTCCGCCGCCGCGGTGACGGACGGTTATTCTTCCGTAAGAGTTACGGCCTGACTTTTTGCTGATGGGTTCAAGCAAGGACCTTTCAGGTGCAACTTTAGAGAGGGAAGAATAATCTGTAACCGACATATTCCTTCTGGAAGGAGTGGTCGGCTTATAATTCTTTATAGCCATTATTATTTTTCCTTTCTGAATAACTTTGCGAAGAGATGGCACTCTTCATACCTCATCATTCGAAATTTCTCTAATATATAATGTAATATATATTCGGGCAGGAGCGTTACATCATATCGTTAAAGAATTCAATTTCCTTTGAATCCTCGGTAAGTGTAACGATAGCCTTTTTCCAAGACGGCGTGTAGCCCTTGTTCATACCCTGGCGGCGTTCATGGCCGCGAACATTCATTGTGTTTACCTTGGCAACCTTTGTGCCGGGGAAAACTTCCTCGATAGACTTAGCTATCTCTATCTTATTAGCGTCTTTTGCTACCTTGAAGGTATACTTTTTGATCATAAGCCCGGTCATAGACTCTTCTGTAATGATAGGCTTCAGTATGATATCGTGAGCTGTTTTCATTACGCATATACCTCCTCGATCTTCTTGGCTGCGTCCTTAAGAACAACAAGATTGTTGCAATTGAGGATATCATAAACGCAAAGCGTGTTTACGGTTGCAACCTTTACGCCCTCAATATTACGGGCGCTCTTATAAACGGTTTCGTTATTTTCCGGAAGAACGATAAGCACCTTCTTGCCGGTCTTGAGCTTGGCAAGCATATCGGCAACAGCCTTTGTCTTGATCTCTTCCAGCTCTATCTTATTGAGTACAAGCATCTCAGATTCCGCAACCTTAGAAGAAAGAGCGGACTTCATTGCAAGCCTCTTCACCTTCTTGTTTACGTTTACCTTATACTTTCTGGGCTTGGGGCCGAGAGCGATACCGCCGTGCGTCCACTGCGGGCTTCTTGTTGAGCCCTGACGCGCGCGGCCTGTTCCCTTTTGCCTCCACGGCTTTGCGCCGCCGCCTGAAACCTCGGAACGGGTGAGAGTTGACTGCGTGCCCTGACGCTGTGCAGCGAGATAGCTTACAACAGCAAGATGCATTGCATATTTATTCGGCTCAATACCGAAAACGGAATCCGCAAGGTCAAGCTTTGATGTTTTGCGGCCTTCCTGGTTATAAACCTGAACCTGTGCCATTATAATCTCTCCTTTCCTTAAGCCTTAACAGCGTCTGCAATAACAACGATTCCGCCCTTGGGGCCGGGTACGGCGCCCTTGATGGCGATCAGGTTGTTTTCATTGTCTACCTTAGCAACCAGAAGATTCTGAATGGTTACTGTTTCGTGGCCGTAGTGACCTGCCATTTTTCTGCCCTTGAATACTCTTGAGGGGCTTGAGCATGCGCCCAGAGAACCCTGATGACGTGCGTTCGGGCCGGTACCGTGAGATTCGCGGAGCCTTGAGAAATTCCAGCGTTTGATTGCGCCTGCGGTTCCGTGACCCTTGGAAGTGCCCTTGACGTCTACGATCTCGCCCTGAGCAAAAGTATCTGCCTTAATGATGTCGCCGACATTGAGCGCCGAGCAATCCTCAAGGCGGAACTCCTTAAGCGTTTTCTTGGGAGCAACGTCGTTCTTTGCGAAATGACCCTTGAGCGGCTTGTTGAGCTTGTTTACCTTAACATCGCCGAAGCCGACCTGAACTGCCTCGTAGCCGTCGTTTTCCATAGTTTTTTTCTGCGTAACTACGCAGGGGCCGGCTTCGATAACGGTTACGGGGATGACCTTGCCGTTTTCATCAAAGATCTGCGTCATTCCGATCTTTTTTCCGATAATACCTTTTTTCATTATTTTTCCTCCTTGGTTATTGGTTGGTTTCCCAACTTGACCTCGTCAAGCGCGAATGCGATCAAAGCTTGATCTCTATATCTACGCCTGCCGGGAGCTCAAGATTCGTCAGAGCTTCAACGGTTTTGTTTGAAGGCCTGAGGATATCGATGAGTCTTTTGTGTGTTCTCTGCTCAAACTGTTCGCGGCTGTCCTTATACTTGTGAACGGCTCTTAAGATCGTGATAACTTCCTTCTCTGTGGGAAGCGGGATAGGACCGCTTACCTGAGCGCCTGTAGCTTTTGCAGTCTCAACGATCTTTTCAGCAGCCTGATCAACAAGGCTGTGGTCATAGCCCTTAAGCCTGATGCGGATTTTCACTTTGCTTGCTGCCATTTACTTTTCCTCCTGAAAAATATTGGTGCGAGACTTTACTTGAATGAATCATTCCACCCACCCGCGTGTTTCAAGGCCGCTCATTTAAAAACCGAATGACAGCATATCATTCGGGCAACCTTTGTGCGGAGCAGACATACGCAAGCTATCTGCACATAAGGAATGACATTCAGTATAATTTCGCCCGGTTTAAAATCGGACATACTCCGCCGAAATTCCCGCCCTTGGGTAAGGCGCCACCTCCGGCATCATCGCATATCATGGTGGAGCATGCATATTACATATATTATAATATAGCAATCTCCACACGCCCGTATATTATATATAATCAAATAAGCTTTGTCAATAAAAAAATGTAAAAAATTGAAAAAATTTTTTCAGCGATTTCAACAAACTTTTTCTAATAAATTCATGACTTTGCACAATAAAAAAACCGCACTCCTTAAACGGGAGTGCGGAAAACGAACATAACATTCGTTTTATTTCTTTAAATCAAACATTTGCTTTAACGCATCAGAACGAACCGATAAAGAGCACGTTCAGCGAGGCTTCCTCGGAATCAAAGTTGTTTGAGCTCGGCACGGCTGTTATGACCGTCGGAACCGAAGTAATAACCGTTGGAACCGAGATCACTGCCGTGATCTTTTCGTAGGGCGCCAAAAAGCTGTGTGAAAATACAGCGCCGTCAATAGAAGAGCCGTTTTGCTCGATCCTTACGGTATAAGTGCTCGGGAAGCCCGATTTGCACTTTGACGTAATTACGCTGTTGTAGTTGATCTGGTAAATGCCCGGTTCGCTGATTATAACGTCAGAAGATCCGTCAACGTGAGAAAGCGCCGTTCCGGAAAGTGTGGGCGTCGTTGCAAACGAATAAGGAACAGTTGCGTTTGAATCCTGAACCGCAAAATTGTGCGCCGTTACTGCGCTTGAAGCAAGCGTTTCGCCTGTTGCACCTGTTGCGCCGGTTGCACCGGTAGGACCTGTGGCACCGGTAGCGCCGGTGGCGCCTGTTGCGCCCGTAGCGCCTGTAGGACCTATTGGTCCCGTTACGCCTGTGGGACCTGTGGCGCCGGTGGCACCCGTACCTGCTGCGCCGGTAGCGCCCGTAGCACCTGTGGCTCCTGTGGCGCCCGTATTACCGGAAAGGCCTATAGGGCCCTGTGCGCCGACGGGACCCTGTGCGCCCGTCGGTCCCGTAGGACCGGTTGGCCCTGTAGGACCCGTGGGGCCTGTGGCTCCTGTTGCGCCGCTCGGGCCGGTAGGACCTGTGGGTCCCGTAGCACCCGTAGCGCCCGTGGGACCGGTGGGGCCGCCGGCAGGGCCGGTAGGACCGGTGGCGCCTGTAGCACCCGTGGCTCCCGTAGCGCCCTTACAGCAAACGCTGCAGCATTCCTTGCACTGACCGGAAGTACAAATGCTTTCTCTGTCAAATCCTTTATAATAAGTCATATATCTTAATCCACCCTGAATTTATTCAGCGGATACAAATTCATGTATCCTTTACCATTGTATTCTTATTTTTAATTTTTGTTACGGAGAAGCGAATCAAAATATTGCTTATTATGGAGATAAGCATCGGAACCGGGATCATAGCTGCCCGCCAGCTCATTATACCGTGCCGCCGTTTCCGTATCCCCGAGCCTGTCATAGCAGACTGCGAGCTGTATGGCGGGAAGAAAACCATAGGCTTTATGATCCGTAAACCCGCCGCCCTTTTCGCGCGGCTCTGCATCAAGAGCGCGTAAATACCAATAAGCGGCGGTCTGATAACTGCCCTGCTCCAAAAAGATATTTCCGATATCACAGCACACCTCGGCACGCGGCGCATCATATAAAAACGAGCGAAACAGGGCGCCGAGCGCCTGCGCATCACCCTTTGTTTTCCTAAGGCACTGAGAAAGAATTCGGCAGGCTTCAATATTATTTTCCGACCAGCCCCCGCCCCCGTCAAGAAATCCGCCGAGCACGCAAGCGGCAAGTTCGAAATGATTGTGGTAATACAGTTCGCGCCCGAAATAAAATTGATCGCGCGGCGTAAAAGGCTCGCCCAGCTTTTCCTGTGTAAGATAAATATTGAGATTTCTTTCACTGTACTGCTTTTTAACACTTTTGTGCGTGACTGCGGCGTCGGAATAGATAACATTACCGCCGTATTCGACCGCTTCGTGCACCCTGCCGCGCCACTTGAAGCCGCAGGCGCGTCTCATGATCCTTTCGCGGTAAAACGAATAAGCGGGCATTCCGTTGTTATCAAGCGCCGTGTGATACGGCATCATAACAACGTCTTCCCTGCCCGTAAGACTGTCTTTAAGCGCGAGCAGCTTTTCACGGTCACTGGGGAGGATAACATCGTCTGCATCGAGCCACATAATATAATCACACGACGCCTTGGAAAAAGCAAAATTGCGCGCTGCGGAAAAATCATTGCACCACTTGAAAAAACACACCTTATCCGTATACTTTTCAGCGGCTTTTACGGTACCGTCCGTACTGCCGGTATCGGCAATTACGATCTCGTCAAAAACACCTTTTACGCTTTCAAGGCAGCGCGGCAAGGTTTTTTCTTCATTCTTTACGATCATACAAAGACTTACAGTCTGCATTTCATCACCCAGACCATACTATGACGATAAAGAAAAAACGGAATCAAATTCCGTGCAACACGAAATCAATTCCGCTTTTGATCATGAATTTGGGAGTCTGTAAAAATGACGGAAACGATCGGGCGATTTATTATTCGCCCGCCAGCTGGTTCCAGTGGATCTTGCAGTACTCTTTGCCGTCTATGGGCGGGTAATCCGCATCGTCAACACGGGCGGCGTTATAACAGTCATATTCCTCATTATAAGCACAGCGAACCGTATCCTCCCCTCCCTCGCTGAGTACGGGAATGAAAGAATAAAGGAAGATACCGATTACGGCAACGGTAACGACGGCGGCGCCGCCCCTGCCGGAGCTCCACTTAAGAAACCCGAGCTTTGCAAGATCAAGCTTCTGCAGCGCGGTAAACGGTTTCACATTCGCTATAAGATACATAAGACCTTTCATGATGAAATAGCCTGCAATGCCGGAAAGCGTACCGATGATCATTCCGCCGAGTACGTCCGTTGCATAATGTACCATAAGATATACGCGGCTGCCCATCGTGCAGACGGCAAGCACGGGGAATACCCATGCGATCTTCTTTTTGCCGTCCGACCTGAAAACGAGGAACATGGAAACGGCGATCTCAAACGCAGCCGTAGTATGGCCGCTGGGGAAAGAATAATCGGCTTCGCTGAGCGCGCCTGCCCCTAAGTACGCCTGCCAATACCAATCAATATCCTGAAGCGTGTTATACGGCCGTATCCTTAAAACAGCGGGCTTTGCGATAACATTTGTAACAATGGTGCCGACAAGGATTGCAAACACAAGCGCAAAGCCGTATTTCCTTGTTTTTTTGAACAGCATTAAAACGATGCCGACGATCACCATGGGAATCACAAAAGCCTCATCGCCGAAAGAGGTGAAAAATTTTGCCAGAACCGTAAAAAAAGAATTCTGTATACCGGCAAAAAATTCAAAAACGGCAATATCAAAGCCGTAAAATACACGGTCGATTGAATCGCCTACCGATAAAAGCAAATAATCCATACAGGAACCTCCATAATACCTAATAGAATTATATTACCAAACGCAGCGCCCGATTTCAAGAGCGGATTTGCGGATTTGTTACAAGTTATTAACATAAAGTCAATAATTATATGATAACTTAGCAAGCAAGAAAAATCCGAACAAATTTTGTGCGCTGATTTTTCTTGCTTTCAAATGAACGTTGATTTTTTAAAGGAGCAATATGATAACTAATCCTTATAAGGTGCTGGGCGTGCCGGACGGCGCATCCGAGGAAGAATGCGCAAAGGCCTACAGAAAGCTTGCTAAAAAGTATCACCCGGACCTTAATCCCAACGATAAACATGCCGCCGAAAAAATGGCGGAAATAAACGCGGCGTTCGACCAGATCAAAAACGGGACGGCTTCAGGCGGCGCAACGTATTCCGGTGCACGGCGAAGCAGCGCAAGAGGCGCCGGCGCGCCGGACTATTATACTTCGATAGCGCAGTTCATAAACAACCGCCAATTCACGCAGGCTCTGAATCTTCTGAACCATATTGAGGACAGAAACGCCCAATGGTATTACCTTTCCGCGCTTGCGAACTACGGCGCCGGCAGACGCGATATCTCGCTTTCCCACATTCAGCAGGCATGCGCCATGGCTCCGGAAAACTATACCTACCGCGAAACTTACAACAGGATCCGTATGAGCGCGCAGGGCGGTTTTGTAAACCCGTTCGGCGGTTTTGCGGAGTTTGACGACGGCGAAGAAGAAAGCCCCGTACACGGGCGCGTATACAACGTAAGAGGCGGCGGCTGCCTTTCAAGGCTGCTAAAATTTTTATTCTTGCTTTTGATAATACGCATCATTTTTTATTTAATTTCACTTGCGTTCACGGCAGGTTCCGGCTACAGAAGCAACGGCGGCTATAATCCCGAGCAACAGCCGCAAACGGGATATTCACAGGATTACGGCGAAAGCGAAACGACTGACGATTACGGCATTTATTTCGGAGAACGCACGGGAGAATCCCAACAAAACTGACGAAAGCCAAAAAGCGGCTTTACGCGCTTTAAGCGCACAGGAAGGACAGATCTGATGAAAAACTTTTTTGCAAAACTCGGTGTAAAATTCCAAAGATTCATGTACGGCAGATACGGAATAGATAAGCTGTACCGCGCGCTTTTGTGGTTTTACCTTGCGGCGATACTGCTGGCTATTCTGTTGGGAAGAGCGGTGGATCCCGTGCTTTACACCGTTTTCTCCGTAATCGCTTGGGGAATATTTATTTTTGCAACGCTCAGGCTGTTTTCCAAAAAAACGGAAAACCGAAGAAAAGAAAATGAAAACTGGCTGAAGATAGAGGGATTCTTCAAAAAAAGATTCAAGCTGCTTTCAAACAGATGGAAATTCAGAAAAACGCATATCTTCAGAACCTGCCCCGGCTGCAAAGCCGTATTGAGAATGAAAAAAGTAAAGGGCAGCCATATGGCGACCTGCCCGCACTGCGGCAAAAAGTTCAAGTTCAGGGTTTTATTTTAATTGAAATTCGCTCATATTTATGCTAACATAAATACATGAGGTGAGTGTAGTATGCAGATAAAGGAGAGCGCGGAAAACTACCTGGAAACAATCCTTGTTATCCACAATGAAAAAGGCTACTGCCGCTGTATTGATATTAGTAACAAAATGGGATTTTCAAAGCCGTCCGTTTCGGTCTACATGAAAAACCTGCGTGAGGACAGCTATATCCATATGGACAACAACGGCGATATTACGCTGACGGACAAGGGACGCGAGATCGCGGAAAAGATCTATGAAAGGCATAACGTTATAGCCGGCTTTCTGATGCAGCTCGGCACGCCTGAGGATATTGCGTTTCAGGATTCCTGCAAAATAGAGCACGATATCAGCGAGGAGAGCTTCAGGCTTATCAAAGCGCAGTATTATAAAAATAAAGAACAGAACCAATGACGGTTGCCTGCCCCGCCCGAACACGATGTTCGGGCGGTTTAACTTTTGGCGCAAACGCTTTATGGCGGTTTGAACAGCGCGAAATCCACAATAATTTTCTACTATATGTAAAATTTTTCTTTTAAAATTGGAAATTTTGTGATATAATATAATTATCAGAAATCAGTCGTAAAGCATTTTTTACATTTCGTAAACGCAGGAGGGATGAAATGTTTAAAACAGGAGACGTTTTTGTTTACGGCGCAAACGGCGCGTGCGTGATCACGGACATCAAAGAAGAAAAGTTTGGAAGAGAGACGAAAACGTATTATATTCTTTCGCCGTTTTTTGATTCAAGGGAGACTATATTCGTACCGGTTGACAATGAAGCGCTTACCGGCAAAATGAAAAGCGTGCTTTCCAAAAATGAAATACTTGAGATGATAAGATCGCTGCCTGCATGTGAGAGCATTTGGAACGAGAACGCAAATCTGCGGCGCGAGGAATACAAAAGAATAATCAGTGCGGCGGAACGTCCAGAGCTTTTAAAACTGCTCAAAACACTGCATGAGCAAAAAATAAAGCTTGAATCGGCGGGCAAAAATCTATCTGTTTCAGACGACAGATTCTATAAAAAAGCACAAAATATCATTCACAGTGAGATCGCAATGGTACTTGACCTGGATATGAATGAGGTTGAACCGTTTATTGAAAAGGTCATAAACGCGGCATAAATACAACGAGGAGCAACTGCAATGGGATTTTTTACGCCTATACTCAAACTGTTTTGGAAGCAGAATGAAAAAAATGATTTTAAGCGGATCAGCATGCAGACGCCGATTGCGGGTGTAGAGCAGATCACGGACGTTGCGTATTTGGACGACGGCTTGAAAGAACATATGCTTGACGTATATTACCCGGAGGGCGCAAGCGCAAAGCTGCCTGTTATAATTGACATACATGGCGGCGGCTGGATGGCGGGCAGCAAGGAGATCAACAAAAACTACTGCCTTGCGATAGCAAAGCGCGGCTACTGCGTTTTTAATCTGAACTACCGCCTTGCCGGCGAATACAGATTTCTTGAGCAGATAGAGGATATTTTTGCGGCGTTCGAGTGGATATATGATAACGCAGGCGGATTCCCCGCGGATCTTGACAGCTGCTATCTTACCGGCGATTCCGCGGGCGGGCACTATGCCTTTTGTGCCGCGGCAATATCCGGCTCATATATATTAAGGCAGGATTTCTGCATAAGCGAGCCGCTGCTCAGATTCAAAGCGGTGGGCGCCATTTCCCCCGCCGCCGACCTGATCAGCCCGAATCTTATTATGAACATAAATCTGCCCGAGCTTTTAGGCAGCAGGCCGAAAGAGAGCAAATACTATAAATATATGGATGTTGACCGGATCGGCGTTAAAAACATGCCGCCGTTTTACATAGTTACTTCATCCGGCGATTTTTTACGCAGCGGCGCATATCATATGAAAAAGACGCTTGACAGACTGGGCGTAAAAAACACGCTTCATGATTTCAAGGGAAAATATTCGGGCAGAAAGCTGCCCCATGTATTTTCCGTTCTTGACCCGACGCCGTCCTATGCAAAAGAATGTATAGACGAGATGCTGGAATTCTTTGAAGAGAGTGATAAAGCAGCAAAAGTAAATATTTAATAACAGCAATGAAAAACGGCGCTTCCGGGCTTGATACCCGGAAGCGCCGTTTTTCTTATTTATTTTAAAGTACTTTCGAGAGGAAATCGCGCAGGCGCGGATTCTGAGGATTCGTAAAGAATTCGTACGGTGTATTCTCTTCCTGTATCCTGCCTTCGTCCATAAAGAGAACCTTGGACGCGACCTCTCTTGCAAAGCCCATTTCGTGGGTAACGACCACCATGGTCATGCCCTCGTCCGCAAGGTCCTTCATGACCTGAAGAACTTCCCCTACCATCTCGGGGTCAAGCGCGGAGGTAGGCTCATCAAAGAGCATTACTTTGGGATTCATTGCAAGTGAACGCACGATAGCCGCCCTTTGCTTCTGCCCGCCGGAAAGGCTGGAGGGATAAGCATCCGCCTTATCCTCAAGCCCCACCCTTCTGAGCAGGGACAGGGCTTTTTCCTTTGCCTCCTCCTTGCTCATGAGCTTATGATGCACGGGCGCAAGCGTTATATTATCCAGAATGGTCTTATTATTAAAAAGATTGAAATGCTGAAATACCATGCCCATATGCTTGCGGACTTCGTTGATATCCGTTTTTTTATCGGTTATCAATTTACCGTCAAACCAGATCTCGCCTTTCGTGGGCGTTTCAAGCAGATTAAGGCACCTTAAAAAGGTGCTTTTGCCGGAGCCTGAAGGGCCTATAACCACGATCTTTTCGTTTTTATGTATCTCGTAATCAATGCCCTTAAGCACATGGTTATCGCCGAAGCTTTTTTCCAGATCACATACTTTTATCACTTTTACGCAGGCTCCTTTCCATCAGCTTGATAAGCATGGAGATGATCAACACAAGCACGATATAGATAGCCGCCATAACGAGATACGGCACCATGAATTCATAGTTGTTGGAGCCGATCCTGTTGAAAGCAACATAAAGATCCATTGCGCCAACGAAGCTTACAACAGAGGTTTCCTTGATAAGCGAGATGAATTCATTGCCCAGGGTCGGCAGTATGTTCTTTACAGCCTGCGGAATAACGATCTTCATCATCGTAGTGCCGTAGCTGAGGCCTACCGAACGGCCGCCCTCCATCTGCCCGGGATCTACGGAGAGGATACCGGCGCGCATGATCTCAGAAACATAGGCGCCCGAGTTCATGCCGAACACCACGAAGGAGACCGTGACGGGATCCAGGCGGACGCCCATGATGGGCATAAGCACATAATAAAAGACAAGCAGCTGAACTACCATGGGCGTTCCGCGGAAAAGAGACACGTAGAAGCTGCAAAGCTTATCGAGCACTCTGATAACGGGGTTCGTTTTAGGCACAACCTTTACGGTGGCGATAAGCGTGCCGAGAACGATGCCGATAATAAGGCCGAGCACGGCTATGATCAGCGTATTCTTTAAACCGGTCAGCACCTGATTGTAGCCGCCGTTATCAATAAAAGTGGTTAAAAAAACATCTATTTTTTTATCAAAATTCTGCATTATGATTTTCCTTTATATTTAAGTTGCCGGGAGTCAAACACAATATGGTTTTAAACGGCTGATACCCGGCAACTTAAAACAGCCTCACCCGTTGCAGAACGGGCGAGGTCGTTTAAATCAGATATTCCGCTTATCAGTTTACGGCATTAATGGAGGAAACGATAGCCTCTGCCGGAGCGGCGTCGATAATAACGTAATCAACATTGCCGTTGATAAGGTCGTTTACCGCAAGCGAACCGCTCTGATAGCCAACGAACTGAGCCTGAAGGCCTGCAAATCCAAGATCCTCGCTGCCCTGTACATAGGACTGACCTGTTGTACCGTTCTGACCGCCGATCTTTACCGAAGAATCCAAGCCGTTAAGAATAGCGTCTACCGAAGCTTTGTCTGTGCAGGCGTCGAATGTGGTGTCGTCGCCCCTGACGATGAGCTTCTGAGAAGCTTCATAATAAGATTCCGTGAAATCAACCTGCTGCGCCCTTTCCTCTGAAACAGTAAGACCTGCCATAGCGATATCGCACTGCTGCTGCTGAACGGAAAGAACAACGGCGTCAAAGTTCATATCCTGAATAACGAGTTCCTTACCGAGACGGTCTGCAAGGAGCTGCGCGATCTCCATATCAATGCCATAGAAAGTATCGCCGCTCTTGTATTCAAAAGGTTCAAATTCCGCATTCGTTGCAACAACGAGCTGATCCTTTGAGGTATCAAGCGCCGCAGAGGTAACGCCTACGGGAGTGCCGCCGCCGAAATAACGGTTGCAGATTTCATCCAGCGTGCCGTCTGCCTTGATCTCGGCAATAAGGGCGTTTGCCTCTTCCATAAGTTCGGGCTGATTCTTGTCCACACCGAAAGCATATTCCTCATCGGAAAGGTTGATGTCAATTACCTTTACCGCCTGTGTATCAGCACCGCCGTTTGTGTTGCTTGCATCATCCGTTGAGTCTGAGCAGGCTGCGAAAGAAACAGCTACAACCGCTACGGCAAGAAGCACGGACATGATCTTAAGTACTTTTTTCATCATTTCTTCTCCTTTTAGTAAAATAACCTCTCGAAATAATGACCAAATCAAAGATTTGGATTATTTCGGAGAACATTGTACCACACGTCCGGCGACAATTCTTGCCTTACGCTTGCGGTATAATAACCTCTCGAAATAATACCCAAATCGAAGATTCGGATTATTTCGGAGAACATTGTATCATCCCGGCTCGCACTTGCGCGCTCGCCGACATGGTATAATGATTAATAATTCTACTACAAAATGAATAAAAATGCAAGATAATATTATCTATTGATTGATTTTTAAAATAATGCTATAGTTAGAGTATTAAAAAAAGGTGTGATATGATGGAAGAAATAAAGCTTTTCACGCAGCTGCCCGAGGAAGCAATGCGCATCAGAAAAAACGTTTTTGTTGAAGAACAGGGCTTTCATGACGAATTTGACGAAACAGATACAAACAGCCTGCACGCCGTTCTTTTTTCGGACGGCAAAGCCGTGGGCACGGCAAGAATGTTTACCGAAAACAGCGGTAAAAGCTACCATATTGGAAGAATGGCTGTTATTAAGGAATACAGAAAACACGGATGCGGAAGAAAAATCATGGACGCGCTGCTTGCAAAGGCAAAAGAGCTTGGCGCCGAAAGCTGCGAGCTTTCCGCGCAGTGCAGGGCAAGAGGGTTTTATGAAACACTGGGCTTTGAGGCGAGCGGCGACGTATATCTGGACGAACACTGCCCGCACATCTATATGCGTAAAACGCTTTAAATACAAAATACAGAAATCAAACCGCAACGCACGGGGGTTATGAGTTATTATGAAGATCGATCTTAACGGTGCAGAAACAAGGCAGATCATAAAAGGCTACGGGGCTTCCGCCTGCTGGTGGAGCCAGAATGTTGCCGAAGAAAAAACGGCAAAGGAGCTGTGCGCGCTGCTATACGGCAAGGACGGGCTTGGGCTTAGCATATACAGATACAATCTTGGCGCAGGCTGGGACGAGGAAAACTGCCGCGTTTCCGACCCATGGCGCCGCTGCGAATCCTTTTTTGTGCCGGACGACGGAGAGGACGCCGCCGGCGGAAAATATGATTTTACGCGAGATAAAAACGCCTACGCCTTTATGAAGCGCTGTGTTAAGGACGGCACTGCGGACACGGTAATACTGTTTGCCAACTCGCCCCACTACGCCTTTACCTCCAGCGGGCAGGCAAGCGGCAGCCTGATTCACCACACCTGCAATCTGCCGCTTTCAAACTATGAACGATACGCGGATTATTTTATGGATATAACGCAGCATTTTATTGAGGACGGAATACCCGTAAAATACATAAGCCCCATAAACGAGCCCCAGTGGAAATGGGGCGGAAAAACCGTTTGGCAGGAGGGGTGCCATTACGAGCCGGAAGAAGTTAAGCAGGTATTTCATATTTTTGCCGAAAAGCTTGAAGAGCGGAATTTAAACGGCGTTTACCTGTACGGCCCGGAGAGCGGAGAGATCGGCGGGCTGACCGGCGAATACCTTCGCCTGTTCAAATCGGACAGGCTTATCATGAAGCATCTTGGCGTATTTGCGATACATTCATACCATGCGGACGAAGATTTAGCCATACGCCGCGAATTCTATAGAAACACGGTTTTGCGCAACAAAGATATCCGCTTTGATATGAGCGAGTGGTGCGAGCTCCCCTGCGTGCACGACATCAACAGTATGGAAAGCGCGCTCATTGCGGCACGTGTTATCGGGCGTGATCTGTGTGATCTCGGCGCGCAGAGCTGGACGGCTTGGGTCGCCGTGAATCAGATAGCCGATCTGCGGGGAGACGGACTGGATTACTCCGACGGTCTGCTGAGCGCCAGCGGCGGATTTTCCCATTACAGGATATGCAAGAGATATTATGCGCTTAAACATTTTACAAAATTTGCGCCCGCAGGCAGCACGGTCTTGGGCGAAAGCAAAAACGGAAACGCACTGCGCGTATTTTTATTCCAAGCGCCGGACGGCTGCAAAACGATGATTGCCGTTAACGAGGGACAAAGCACCGCGCTTGAAATCGGCGGAGAATATAAAACGGCGGATATTGCGGTTACCGATTCTCAAAACGATTTTGCGTACACATGCGGGGCGGGATTTGACGGCAGTATCACGCTTAAGGCAAGATCGATAACTTCGCTCAGATTTTACGGAGAAGAAAATGGAGATTGAACCGATTGGAATCATAAAGACGGATTTTGACCAAAAATTCGGCATACCGCGCCAGAGCGGCAGGATAGAAGAGCTGGAGGGAATCATAGAATTCCGCGAGTCTTACTGCACTTATGACCATTTTAAAGGGCTTGAGCAGTTTTCGCACATATGGGTGATATGGGGCTTTTCCGAAAATGAGCAAAAGAAAAAACACGCCACCGTGCGGCCGCCGAGGCTGGGCGGCAACACACGCATAGGCGTGTTTGCAAGCAGATCTCCTTTCAGGCCGAACAACCTGGCGCTTTCCTGCGTGGCGCTCAAAGAGATACGGAAAACCGCCGGGCGCTGTTCGCTTGTTATAGGCGGCGCAGATATGCTGAGCGGCACTCCGGTATACGATATAAAACCGTATGTGGCGTACAGCGACAGCGTACCGCACGCAAGCGGCGGCTTTGCAGAGGAAAACAAAGAATATTCACTTGCTGTACAATGCGATAAGGAAGTGCTTGAAAAGCTGCCGGAAAGCAAACGGACAGCACTGATGAAGCTCCTTGCCGACGACCCGCGGCCAGCATATCAGGATGACGAAAACAGGATCTACGGATTGTCCTATGCCGGCTACGAGATAAAGTTCAGCGTAAAGGGAAACAATCTAAAGGTAATCGGCATATACGAAAAAACAAATCATTAAAATCTGCAAAAAAACAAGCTGCCGGGAGACCGACAGCTTTCATTTTATGTAAATCTGCAAATCTTACTCATCAAGAGCAGGAGCGCCGACAGGGCAAACGTTTGCGCATGAGCCGCATTCGATACAGGTATCTGCGTCAATCTCAAACTTACCGTCACCCTCTGAAATAGCGTTTACAGGACATTCAGCCGCGCAAGCGCCGCAAGAAATGCAATCATCTGAAATCTTATATGCCATTTAGATACACCTCCTATAAATAATTGAAAGTTACCTCTTTCAATTACTAATATAACACAAAAAAAGTATTTTGCAAGTGGTAAATGAAGTTAGTACAGGCTAATTTTTTCAGCTCTCGTCACCGGTTTTGGATTTTGCAGTATTCTTTTTAGGATCACCGCGGCGGGAGCCTGACGGGGAAACAACAACGCATTCTTCCCTGTTGACGATCACGGGGGCTGCGCCCTCTACAGAGCTGTCCAGCATAACCTTGAGCTTGCCTGTGATCAGCGAATAATCCACAACCGTTCCCCTGCCCTCCTTACAGTCTACGATGCTGCCGCGGCGCGGGGTGATCTTTTCAAGATAATCATACGAATTCTGCTCATATTGCAGGCAGCACATGAGTCTGCCGCAGCTGCCGCTTATCTTGCCGGGAGAAAGGCTGATTCCCTGTGATTTCGCCATTTTTATGGAAACGGAATGAAAATCCTTTAAAAAAGTGGAACAGCAAAACGGCCTGCCGCATATACCGAGCCCGCCGATCATTTTAGCCTCGTCACGCACACCGATCTGCCTTAATTCTATCCGTGTGCGGAACGTGGCGGCAAGGTCTTTGACAAGCTCTCTAAAATCCACTCTGCCGTCTGCAGTAAAATAGAAAGTGATCTTAGAACCGTCGAATGAATACTCCACCTCGGAAAGGCTCATATCCAGGCCATGCTCCTTGATCTTACGGCTGCATATCTCATAGGCTTCCTTTTCCTTAACCCTGTTGTTTTCAAGTGTTTCTATATCCTGCTTTGTGGCAACGCGCAAAACGGGCTTAAGCGGCGAAACGATAGCGTTTTCCTCGACCGTTTTATTACCGCTGACCGCCTTTGCGCATTCAACGCCCCTTGCGGTCTCAACAATAACGTATTCGCCGGGGCTTATCTTATATTCGCCGGGCGAGAAATAATAGATCTTGCCCGAATCCTTAAAACGAACGGAAACTATATCTGTCATTGATTACACGATCCTCCTATCTGCCGGCAGCTTCTCTGAGCGTGCAGCAGATCTTTGTTATAAGCAGCTGCTGATTGGCGTTTTTCAGCGCCATATCATACAGCGCCTCGCTGGCTTCAAAAAGCCCAAGCAGTTTTTTTCTGGTAAAACTGCGGCGCAACAGCTTAACGCTCTCCACCCTGCCGGAAAGCGCCTCGCCGCCTGCAAGAGCGTCCCGAAAAACGGTTTTGAGCATAGCCAAAAGCGCGGCGGTATCCTGCCTGCTGGAAACGAGCGGACTCAGAGTCTTAAGCAGCTCATATTCGCTGCCGCCCGCAATGCCGCCGCAGACACCGTCTGCAAGGGCAAGCATCTCCTCAAATTTACCGCCGGCAAGGCTTTCAAGCGCCTTGCCTACGTTGCCGCCGAATGTGAGCACGGCGCTGCGCGCCTCTTCAAAAGATACATCGCTGTTTTGTGAAACGACGATCTGCGCCCCCTCCTCCGGCGAAACGCCCTGAACACTTACACACACCACGCGGGACAGTATAGTCTCCAGCATGGCGGATCTGTTTTGCGCCGTCAAAATAAACACCGCATAAGCAGGCGGCTCCTCTAAAATCTTTAGAAGCGCGTTTTGCGCCGCGTTATTCATACAATGGGCGTTTGCAAGGATATAGACCTTGTAATCTGCCTCATTCGGAATAACGGCGCAATCCTTTATGACGCTGCGCACCGTGCTGATATGAAAAGAATTTGCACTGCCGGGCGCGCAGTATTCATATATATCGGGATGAACGCCCTTCAGTGCCTTTACGCACTGCGAACAGGCGTAGCAGGGCTTATCCGCGCCCGAACGGCAGACAAGCGCACAGGCTATCTCGCGCGCAAGCGTTTTCTTGCCCAGACCGTTCTCCCCCTCTATCAAGATTGCATGCGGCAGCCTGGAAGACGCAAAAAGAGCGGAGATGCGCCGTTTCACATTTTCATTGCCTTTAAAATATGTAAAATTCATATTTAAAACTTTTTAAATTCCTCTACGTTTATAACAAAGGCGATACCGCCGAATTCCTCAACATCAACAGGCTGCTTTAAAAGCGTGCCTTTGAGCGTGCTCTGCACACCGTGCTGTTTTACGATACGCTTGGTTACGGAGCTCTGAAGAACATCAAAAGCCTCATCGACCTTACTGTCTTCAATACCTATAAACAGGCTTGTGTGGCCGCCCTCAAGGAACTGACCCATGGTTGAGATCTTTGTGGCGCGAAAGCCGGATTTGCTTAAATTCTCAAATACATTCTCAACATCCTTGTTGGAAACGATGGCAATTATTAATTTCATAAAAATCATAACCCTTCCGCCCGCCGACAAAAACACACCGCGGCGCGGGCGTACCCGGTGCATGAGGAAAAATGAAAAGTATAAACTTCTTGTTCATTATAACGCAAAATAAACGCGAAATGTGGAGATTAAAATTAAATTAAAATAAAATTAACAAAACGGATAAATTTATTATCCTGAAAGTAATATTTTTTTTACAAAACAGAAGAAACGGCAACAATGACCGGCATGGTTACAACGGAAAGCACGCTTGACTGGGCGGCGATCTCCGAACCGAGGCCGGCGTCATTATCATACTTTGCAGCATACATTGCGGTATTGGTAGCCGTTGGGGCGGAGGCGGAGACAGCCATGGCGGTCAGCAGATCGCCCGTGACGCCGCAGAGCCTGAAAAACAGAGTCATAACCACCGGTATAAAAACAAGCCTTAAAAATGAAACAAAATAAAGCTCTTTCTTTATAAAAAGATTTTTAAAATTCGCATTTGCAAGGAAGGTGCCGAAGATAATCATGGCAAGCGGCGAATTGATACTGCCCGCAAGCTGCATAGGATAATCAATAATATACGGCAGCTTTACCCTGAGCAGAAAGAGAGGGACGCCGATAAGAACGGATATTGAACCGGGATTCAAAAATATTTTTTTAATATTAATCTTTGCCTTTCTGCCGCTGATCTCATAAATTCCGTAAGTAAAGGCAAAAATATTGAACACGCCGATATAGACGGAGCAATAGAACATGCCCTCGTCACCAATCACGCTTTGGGCAAGCGGCAGGGCGAGAAACGCGGCGTTAGAAAACACGGTGCCGTAATGGAAAAGACCCTTTTCAAGCAGGCTTTTTCTTTTTCGGAATGTTAAAGCGGATATAGCGACCCCGAAAAGGTGCGTAGCCGCAGCGCAAAGAAACGCAACGAAAAGACCGCGCACATGTTCCTTTGAATATTCTATATTTGCAAAACTGCGAATAACGGCAATGGGCAGGATCAGATTAAAAAGAAGATTGATAACGCGCTTTGCATCTTCACGTGTAAAGATGCCGCTTTTATCCGCCGCAAAGCCGACGCCGGCAATCAGATACAGTATAAGCACCTGAACAGCGATGGTTTTCAGGTTTTCAAGAAACAAATTCAAACCTTCTTTTTAAAAGAGATTTCAGCTGCCGCGGCAAACGCGAAGACACCGACCAAAAGAAACGAAACGGAAAAATAGCCTGCCTGCGGAAGCTGCGCGCCCAAAGCATAAGCGATGATACGGGGCACGGCGGAAACGAAACACACGGCGGAATATGCAAATCCGAAAAACGCAAGCGACCCGTTCGCTTTTGCATCTTCTTTTTGCGCCGCAAGTAAAAAGAAAAACAAAAGGCCGAAAATGAGCGTTATATATTTCAACGCGCTTTCCGTATCATTATAAGCGCTTTCATACTCCGTAAGCCCAAGCAAAACATGGCAAAGCGCCCAAAGAAACGGCGCAAAGCAAAGCAGCCGGAGCCTGCCGAGATCAAAGCTGCGGGAACGCGAGCAAATGCTTAAAACAATGAAATACGCGCAGCCGAGCAGCGCGAACACCGCACAGGCGATCATGGGAACGATGCGGTTTGCAGCCGGATATGCCGTGCGCGACACATAATCATAGCAGCTGAGACACTGGTATATAAAATCACAAAACACACCCGCAGCGCCTGAAATGCAGGGCAAAAACATACCGCTTTCCGGAGATGGACCGACTGTATCGGTCTTTCCGGAAAACAGCATGAAAGAGGACGCTGCAAAAAGAAGTACACTCGCAGCAAAACAAATATAAAAGCACAATGACAGATCATTGCTTTCGGCAGCCGGAACGGCACCGCTGAGCAAAATACACCTTATGACCGCGCCCGCAAGCACTGCAAATGCGGCAAGCACCGTTACAAAGCGCTCTTTTGAAAAAATACTTTTCACTTTCTCTGATCCAGCGGCATATAATCTCTTCTTTGCGAAACGCTCTTGTACGCGGGGCGGATGATGCGCTTGCTGGAGGTAAGCTCTTCAAGGCGGTGCGCACACCAGCCCACAATTCTTGAACCCGCGAAAAGCGGTGTAAACAGATCTTCCGGTATACCAAGCACTTTATAGCAAAGCCCGGAATACAGATCTACGTTGGCGCAGATCTCTTTATCATCTTTCTTTAATTCGTGCAACAGATCGGGAGTTACCTTTTCAATATTTTCAAGGGTCTTGAATTCCTTTTCAAAGCCCGCCTGATAAGCAAGCTCCCTTGCGCTGTTTTTAAGGATAACGGCGCGCGGGTCGGAAAGGGTGTATACGGCATGGCCCATGCCGTATATAAGACCGAGACCGTCTCCCGCCTCTTTATTGAGTATCTTTACAAGATAATCTTTCACCTGCGCTTCATCTGTTGAATCCGGCACGTTCTCCATTATCTCATACATCATATTGGTTGTTTTAACATTTGCACCGCCGTGGCGCGGACCTTTGAGCGAGCCTATACCTGCGGCAATCGCCGAATACGTGTCCGTGCCGCTGGAGGTGAGCACCCTTGTGGCAAACGTGGAGTTGTTACCGCCGCCGTGATCCGCGTGGAGCATAAGGAGGATATCAAGCAGCTTTGCCTCTTCGTCAGTATATTGTTTATCCGGCCTTGTTTGACGCAGTATGTACTGGGCGGTTGAAAGCCCGCGTTTGATGGGATGCAGAAACATCGTTTTGCCGTAAAACGCCCTTCTTTTTACCTGATAGGCAACCGTTAATATGGTTGGGAACTGCGCAATGAGCTGCAGGCTTTGGCGAAGCACGTTCTGAACCGAAATATCATCCGGATTTTCATCATAGGAATAAAGACCCAAAATACAGCGGGCAAGCTTATTCATGATATCCTTTGATGGATTTTTAATCATCATATCCTCAATAAAATCATCCGGCAGAAAGCGGCATACGTCAATCACTTCATAAAGCGAGTTGAGCTGCGCGGGGGTGGGAAGCTCGCCGAAAAGGAGGAGCCATATGACCTCTTCAAAACCGAAGCGGTTTTCCGCAACGCAGTTTTTAACGATGTCCTCTATATCGTATCCGCGGTAGGAAAGCTTGCCTTCTTTTGCAACCTTTTCGCCGTCCAGAATATAATAGCCCTCTACGGAGCAGATACGTGTAAGGCCGGCCATAACGCCGGTGCCGTCCTCATTTCTTAAACCCCTTTTAACATGGTACCTTTCAAAATCGGAGGGGCGTATGGAATTATTTTTTTCAAGCTCGCCGCAGAGCTTTGAAATTGCTTCCATAGAAATAGGTGAAATGTATTTTGATGACATTTTATCACTCCTTTATATCTTGAGATGTCATAAAAATCTAAGGTTTATTATACAATATATTAAGATATAAAGTCAAGGAGGGGTAAAAATGAAGAAAGCGGCAGTGATTTTTATTGTGCTTTTTGTGCTATCGCTTGCCGTTCCCGCCGCAGCGTGCATCAACACCGGGCAGGAAAACGACACAAGCGAGCTTGCCACGTTGTTCAGCAGCGAAGCGCAGGCATAAAGCGGCAAACGACGGATTGCGATACCGCGTCAATACCTGTTTGCGTTTTCATTCACTTTTTCAAGTTTAAGAGAACAGTTGATCTCAAAGCGGATCTTGCCAAGCTGCTCTGCCCAGTCGGTGCTGAGAGAGCTGTATACGGACGGGCAGTCCGCCGCAAGGCGCTCGCCTATGCGCAGGCAGTCGCTTTTATTTTGAACACAGGCGGCAAAAACACTGCGGCACCTTCCCTCAAGCTCCTCTTGCGCCTGCTTAGCAACATTTTGAAGATCCTGCTGCGTCAGGCTGCCGAGATCGCCGCCTTCCAGTTCCTCAACAGAAAGCGTGGCGTTTATCTCCACGCTGTAAACAACCGTTTGATCCGCATAGCGTGTGCGCGCTTTTGTTGTGATATCCGAAAGCTTTGCCCCCGCGCTGCCGAACGGATCGCTCTCAAACTCAAAATAACACTGTTCCGATTTATCGCTCAGCAGCAGGAAGCCGAGTATCTGCTCCTGCGGCAAAACAGCGGCAAGATGCGTAGAATTAAAAACGGCGATGCCGGATACGACCGCGCTGTTCTCTGAGGCGGTCACAACGGGCAAATAGATATCCGAGGTCTTATCTTTATAAAGATTGAGCATTTCGTTCACGGTTACATAAGCCGCGAAGCCGTCATGCTCACCGTTATAAAGCAGTTCGGTAATTGCCTGAGAGGGCACCAGCGCGCCGCCGATACTGCTGGACAGCGCTTCATTGGCAGTAGAGGAAGAAATACACACCGCAACGTCCGGGCGCGAGTCGGGATTGCGTATCAGATAATCAAAGCAGTCTTGAAGATCGTTGCCCGCATAGTCCCAGCCGAGCACCAAAAGCTTGTTCTGCCCGAAAAAGAGCTTTTTTGACATGCCCTGACCGGCAGTCTGAACGGCGTCGGAAATATTTGCCCCGCCGCCCTGCTCGTTCATGGTTATATTGCCGGAAAGCGCCTCCGCGCCGCTTCCCTCTTTAGAAAGATTAAGACTTTGCACGGTTACGGTAACACTGTCTTCATTACGGTCTATACCCATTCCCTCCACAACGCTGAGATCTTTCAGATTTTCGTTGCCCGCGCAGCCGCTGAACAAGATGCCTGAAAGGAAAACGCACGTGAAGATCTTAATTATGCGAGATATTTTCACTGTTTTTCACCCTTTTGCCGAAAATGAGATAGAATAGCGGCAGAATGAAGGCAAACACCGCAAATGCAGGATAGAGCACAAGCTGCTGATTTTTATCAAAAGCGCTTGTATATAGAAAGATAAGACTCAGTATCAGCACGCCCGCCGCACAGGCGGATATCTTTACGACCGGCCTTTTGCACGTGAAGGACAGGCCGGCACAGTAGATAAACAATGTGACCTTCAAAAAGGCGGCAAAGATCCAAAGCGAAGTATATATGACTTCCAGTCTTTCGCCCGAGCCGAGCTTTGAAAGCTGCGCCACCTCAAAAAGCGGATACGCGCTCAGAGACGCCGTATCGCCCAGGACGCCCACCGTAAACGCGATAAGCAGCGCGGCGGTGAAATAAGCCGCGATCTGCGAAAGATAAAACGGTTTTACCGTTTTGCCGTTTATCTTGGGCGCCAGCGCAATATAAAGCACGATTTCATTTGTGCTGCAAACGGAAAAAAGCATATTCTGTGCAACGCTGTCTATGGGATTTTGCGTTATCGGAAAAATATTCAGATAGGAAAACTCGCCGGAGCCTAAGGCGATCAACGCAACGATACTGATCAAAGTAAGGACAAAGACCATGGAACCGAAACGCGATATCGCCTCTATACCGAGCGACGCCGCATACGCTCCGGCAAGTATCATGAGCCCGGCAAGGACGGCGATTATAGCGCTTTGGCTCAGCTCTGCGGAGGCAAACACGGCGAATTTTGACACATTTATTGCGCCGGAGAATATGAAATACAGCCCGTACAGCGCGCCCAGGATCTTATTATCAAGCACGTATTTGCCTTTTGCCACGCAAAGCACAGCGGGCAGCGCGATCACAGCCGTTACGGCAAGAGCTGCCAAAGTACTGTAAACAAGATCAAAGGAATAACGGCTTTCGAGCGCCGCGCTGCTGAATGTAAAAGCGATCACGCTGCGGCTCACGAAAAGCATAAAAAACAGATTGAGCGGCGCTGTTTTATCTCGTTTATATTTAATCATCGTCTATATCGGCACCCCTTAAATTCTGCACCCTAACGTTTCGCCTTATCAGTTTTTTCCACCCTGCGCGGTAAAACGTATCCGCAACGCTCTTCCTGCTGAACGGCGAGATCGGTGACGAATAGGGCACGCCGTAAGGATTGAGCGAAGTCACATTGACGCAGAGCGCACACACGCCCAGCATAACGCCGTATATCCCCGTGAATCCGCCCAAGAGTATAAATACGATCCGCAGCACGGAAATGCTTTCGTACAGCGGATAGATAACGTAAGACGCAATGGCGGTAACGGCTACAACGACCAGCATGGGCGCACCCACAAGCCCGGCGTTTACAACTGCGTCGCCGATAACGAGAGCGCCTATTATGGAAACGGCGTGGCCTATGGTTTTAGGCAGGCGCAGACCTGCCTCCCGCATGATCTCATACAATATCAGAACCATTACCGCTTCCTGCATAAGCGAAAACGGCGTGGACGCCTCCGCCGCCGCAACCGTATACATGAGCGACGCGGGCAAAAGCTCCTGGTGATACGTTCCCACGGCTACATAGAAACCGGGGAGCAAAACAGAAATAACAAATGAAAAATATTTGAGCAGTCTGTTGAACGTGGCGTAGAACGGACGGTTATTATAATCGTCCACCGTGGAAAAAGAATCCGTAAAGAGATACGGCACATAAACGGCGTAAGGCGATCCGTCCACAAGCACCGCCACCCTGCCCTCGCTGAGCTTTGAGCAAAGGGTATCCGGGCGCTCCGTATTGCCGACTGCCGTAAAATAGGATTTGATATCGCTGTCTAAAAATTCTGCCAGCTCGCCGTAATCGCAAAGATCGTCAACCGGTGCGCTGAGTATCCTGTTTTCCACATCCGCCACGAGGCGCATATCCGCAACGTCTTTTATATAACAAACCGCGACGGAGGTCTTGACTTCATTTCCTATCTTAAACTGCTTCATTTTTAGCTTGGGCGATTTTATCCTGCGGTGAAGCACCGCTTTATTATCGTTAAGCGTTTCCGTAAAACACTCTTTTGCGCCTTTTATATTTGATTCGTTTGACGGTTCCTCTGTTTTACGTTTTTCAAAGCCCTGTATACCCATGACCAGCGCTTTTGAAACGCCGTTTACAAACACGGCCGCAAAGCCGGAGGAAAGGTAAAAATAAACGTCATCAAAATTTTCGCACTCGCTCATTTCGAGCGCATTTACTACCTTCAGCTTTATCTCTTCAAAAAAATCGCACGGGTTTTCGCTTTCAAAATCATGATTCAAAATAGGGCTCATGATCATCTGGGAAAGCATAAGGGAATTTATCATGCCGTCCAGCACGCATACGATACATCTTGTGCCGCAGACGTCTATCTCACGAAGCAGGAAATCAGAGCAGTCCTTATAATCCCTTTCGATTCGGTTTTTATTATCTATGATCGAAGCAAATATTTTTTCCATAAAATCACCAAAAAATTTCTACAAGTATTTTTTCTATATTTGTGAAACTTATGCAAAAAATAATTGCGGTGATTCAGATGAGTATAGTTTTTATAAGAGCCGTTATCATTTATGTTGCGGTAATCATAGCGCTGCGCGTTATGGGAAAAAGGCAGATCGGAGAAATGACGCCGCATGAGCTTGTTATAACGATACTGGTTTCACAGGTGGCCATCATCCCGCTGCAGGATAATTCCATGCCGCTTGCAAACATGATTATTCCGATACTGATATTCGTATCCCTGGAGATCATCGTATCCGCGCTTTCCATGAAAAGCCTTGGATTCAGAAATTTGATTCAGGGCAAGCCAATATTCGTTATAAAAAACGGAAAGCTTGACGAAAAGCAGCTGAAAAGACTTAGGCTGACCGTTGACGACCTGACGGACGCGCTGCGCGAAAAAGGATTTTTTGACATATCCGAGGTGCAGGACGCCGTTGTTGAAACGAACGGCACCGTTTCCGTTTTGCCGAAAGCCGAATACGGCAGTGTAACGCCGAAACAGCTTAAGCTGGAGGTTGAGGAAAACTCCACGGCGGTTCCAGTCATCATAGACGGAAAACCCGTTGACGAATACTTTGGCCAAAACAAGATAAAGAAAAGCGAAATAGAACTGCTTGTGGCGGACAGCGGCAAAAGGATGGAAGATATCCTGCTGCTGACGATAGACGACTGCGGGAAAGTAAATATGATTGAAAAGAGGGACAAATAAATGAAACGGCTTTGGTTTTCAGCGGCGTTTATTTTAATTGCGTTTTCACTTTGCGCGTTTGAACAATTTGTGGTCTACGGCGAATGCAGGGAGATCATAGAGCGCATAGACGTTGCTATAGACGAGCATGACCTTGACACGAAAAAAGAACAATGCGCCGAGATAGAAAAACTTTGGGAAGATTTTGACCGAAAAGCTACGTACACTACCGACCACGCGATTCTGCACAGCGCGGAAATCTCTATCGGCACGCTTGGCGACCTGAACGATCTGAACGAAGAGGATACGAACGAAGCGCTGATAGAAGCGAAAAGCGAAATATTGCAGGTATATGAGCATTCAAGAATAAATTTTTCTAATATACTGTAACGAAAAACAACCGGGCTGCGCAGTTGCAGCCCGGTTGTTTGCAAAATCAGAATATTAAATTTATTATGCGGACAGTTTTGCCGCCGGCGAAAACAGCTTTTTATCAAGCCCGCGCTTTACGAATAGGAAGTAAAGCACCGTGCCGAGAACAAGCATCACACCAAGCTCCCCAAGGGCAACAAGACCGCCCTGCACAAGAAAATCGGCAAAGATGAAATCGCCTTCTACGAAAAATGTTTCTATCTCCCAGCCAACGATCACGCCGTTAAAAACTGCCGGCATAAGCATGGAAAGAAACGGATAAGCTTTGAGCTTAACGTTGCGCAAAAGATACATAACAAGGGTTGCAAGCAGGGTTGCGAGAGAACCGAAGATCATATCGAGCGGCAGTCCGGAGCCGATATTATAGATATTCGACAGCACACAACCGATGGTCAGCCCCGGTATTGCGGCGGGCGTGAACAGCGCAAAAACATTGAGCGCCTCAGACACACGAAACTGCACGGCGGCGGAAGTGGTGCCCGGCAGAAGGAAGTTTTGCGCATAGGTAAGCGCGGCGTACATTGCGGCGATCACCGCCGCCTGCACGATGAACATAAGCTTTTTGTTTTTCATGATTCAATTTCTCCTTAGTTTTGTTTTTAGAAGCTCCGCGAATGGAACGGAACTGGTCAGGATTTTGCGAACTGACAGGGAGTATTATATAGCAAACCGCGTCGTTTTTCAACAGCAAATAATAATCATTGATTAGATTTTTTGTGTATGCTATACTATACTGGTAAAATAATAAGGCATAACTGCCTGTAAAAGCTAAGCAGAGGGGTAAAAAAAATGAAAGAATTATCACTTGACGGCGTTTGGAAGATAACGCTTGATTCTACGGGGGAAAGCGTTGAAGCATGCACGCCCGTAACCGATTTCAACGCTTTTTACAAAGCCGGAAAGATAAAAGATCCGTTTTACGGCACAAACGAAAACGACGTGCAATTCCTTGCAGAAACAGGCAAAAGCTTTGCACGCAGATTCAGCGTGGACAGCGATTTGCTTGGGCACAAAAACGTGATTCTATCCTGCGATATGCTGGACACGTTAGCAGATATATACATCAATTCAAAACGCATAGGCAGATCCGAAAATGCTTATATCAAATTTGAAAAGGATATAAAAGACGTGCTGCACGAGGGCGAAAATGAGATAAAGATACACTTTGAATCCCCCGTTCAGTACATAACGAACAGGCAAAAGGAAAAACCGCTTCCGAAAAACAACAACGGCACGGACGGCGCGCCGTACATCAGAAAGCCCGCATGCCATTTCGGCTGGGACTGGGGCATAAATCTGCCTGTATCAGGCATTTTGGGCAAAACAAGAATCCTTGCATATGACGGTGAGGCACGCGATTTTACCGTATTTCAAAAGCACGAAAACGGCGCCGTTACACTTGAGCTTACAACGGAACCGGCTGTAAACACCCGCGGCACACTGATACACCCTGACGGCAGACAAGCAACATTTGACGTTGAAAACGGCGCTGCGGTGATCACCGTAACAGAGCCGGAACTTTGGTGGACGAAAGAGCTTTCCGGCAAAGACAGGCAGCCGCTTTACACGATAAAAATTGACAGTGTTGAAAAGCGCATAGGGCTTCGCACCATAAAGCTTGACCGAAGCAAGGATCAATACGGCAGCAACTTCAGATTCATACTGAACGGCGTACCGGTCTTTGCCAAAGGCGCCAACGTGATCCCGCCGGACGCTATGGCGGACAGGATAGATGAGAAAGCCGAACAGAAGATCATTGACGACTGCAAAGGCGCAAATTTCAACATGATCAGGATATGGGGCGGCGGTTACTACGGCAGCGACCGGCTGTATGATCTCTGCGACGAAAACGGCATCCTGGTTTGGCAGGATTTTATGTTTGCCTGTCTGATGTACCCGTTTTACGAGGAAGCATATTTGGGCAATGTGCTTGATGAAGTGAAATACAACGTTTCGCGCATCATGCACCACCCCTCCCTTGCGCTTTGGTGCGGCAACAACGAGATAGAATTCATGTTCACCTATCTTCCCAAGGAATCGGAGATCGTAAAATGGTACAGAAAATTCTTTTATGATATCCTGCCTACGGAGATAAGAAAGTACGACAGAGTTACGCCGTATATTGAAACTTCGCCGATCGGCGACGGATTCAGAAAAAACATAACTGCCGATAAATGCGGCGACACGCATATGTGGCATGTTTGGCACGGCGGCAAGAACCTGAAATACTATACAAAAAGATACACGCGCTTTATGAGCGAATACGGCATGGAATCCCTGCCCAGCACGGACTGTATAAAGCAGTTTGCAGATGAAAACGAGATGAATCTTTTTTCAGAAACGATGCTGCATCACCAAAAATGCCTGAGCGGAAACGCCAAGATGAAATACTACCTGCTTGAAAGATATAAAGAGCCGGACAGATTCGATGACCTGATCTATCTTACGGGGCTTATCCAAAGCCAGTGCGTGGGCAACGCCGCGCAGCATTTCAGGCGCAACAAGGGCAGGTGCAACGGATCGCTCTGGTGGCAGCTTAACGACTGCTGGGGCTGCCCGAGCTGGTCTTCCGTAGACTATTTCGGCAAGTGGAAGCCCCTTATGTATGACGCGAAAAGATTTTTCAGCCCCGTTGCACTTTCCGTAAACGACACCGGCAAGGCGGCGGAAATCTATCTTTTAAACGACACACTTCAAAGCGGCGATTACACCGTGAAAGCAAAGATCATGGATTTTGACGGCAAAACGCTTGACGAGACAGTTGAGAACGTGTATTCAAAAGCCGGAGAGCCTCAAAGAGCCGCCGTTATTTCAACAGCCGGTTATGACAAAAGAAAGCACTTTATAATGGCGGAGCTTTACAAGGACGGCAAAAGGATATTTGAAACGACTGCCGTGCTTGCGCCTGAAAGGACGCTTGCGCTTGCGCGCGCCAAGATCAGAATCTACGTTCAGGGCAACAGCCTGACCCTTGAAAGCAATACCTACGCGCGAAGTGTGTTCATAGATATTGCAGGCGAAAGCACGCCGCTTTCGGACAACAGCTTTGATCTTATACCGGGCGAGCAAAAAACAGTCTGTCTTTGCGCAGACAGCAAGATAGACGCAAAGTGTATAACCGTAAAATGCGTGAACAACATTAAGTCCTCCCACACAGAGGCGGAGCGGATCGCTTACAGGCTGAAATTTGCAGCGCAGCCGGAAAACATCGCAAATATGTTTTATTACACGTTCAGCTGATCAGATCAAAATACAGACAAACAAAAAAAACGCTTTTGGGTATTGACTCAAAAGCGTTTTTCTGTTTCTTATACAATTTTTAAATGATCGCCGCAGTCGGAAAGTCTTACAAAACGGGGACGTTCGCTGCCCGTTTGGTTGGGCGAATGAAATGTCAAAAGCAGATCATCCCCTGCCCTGAAGATCATGCCGTGGCCGCCGTCATCGGTTATGAGCGGCGGCAGATGTTCAAAGCCGCCCGTTATGCTGCCGTTTTTTGACCTTGCAACGCACTGCGCGTATTTATGGTCAATGAAAGTTGACCATATCATAAGCAGCGCGCCGCTTTTTGTGCGGTAAAGGAAAGGGCCGTCGGTAATATAGTGCTCGCCCGCCGGTTTCTTATCCGCCCAAGCAGGTGAAGAAGCTTTAAAGATGAGCTTTGCCTGCCCTGCCGGTCTTTTAAGATCCGCGCTGAGCGGCAGATAGCAGATCTCGCCGTCCACAGCCTGCGTGTGTTCATGGCAGAAAACAAGATAGGGCGTGCCGTTTTCACAGTAGAATGTGCCGTCTATGCACTCCCACTCAACGGGAGTCAGCGCGCCTGCCGACTGCGGGCAAAACTTGCCGAGCGGGCTGTCTGAAACAAGCGCATATGTACCGCGAAGACCGTTTTCTTGGGTAAAAGAGGCAAACATGTAATATCTGCCGTTATATTTATGTACCTCCGGCGCCCAGTTTACTTCCCGGTTAAGCCCTGCCTGCTCTGAATCAAAGCAGCACACGGGGCCGTTCCACGCTTTGAGATCATCGGAAACATAAACGTCAAAACCGCCGGTTTTTCTGCCGAAATCAGCGGCACGTGTGCCGTACAGATAATATCTGCCGTTTTCGGCAAGGACGAACGGATCTCTTATATTGATATCTTCAGCCAGCATTATTTTTCAAGCTTTTCGGCGATCTTCTTCATGGAAGCGCGGCATTCGTCGCTTATAGGCAGGAACGGTCTTCTGCATTCGCCCATATCCACGCCCATCTCAGTCAAAATAGCCTTTTCGGACTGGAACACGCCGTATTTGATCATTTCCGTAATGATCTCATCCGCCTCGTTCTGCCCCTTTTGCGCCTCTTTCAGATTGCCGTTTTGGAAATCAGTCATGATCTTCTTAAACTTCTTGCCCATGAAGTTATAGGTGCTGCCGATCGCGCCGTCAGCCCCCATGGCAAGGCCGGCAAGCAGGGTTTCGTCAAAGCCGTTGTAGACAACGATTTCCCTGTCCAGCTGCTTAAATTTCTGAAGCGCAAACATATCGCTGGAGGTATGCTTGATGCCGATAAATTTCTCGTTCTTGAAAAGATCGTTTGCAATCTCCTTAGTAAGCGAAAAACCGCTTGAATTCGGGAAATTATAAATGATCATCGGCAGCGAAGTGCTGTTTGCGATATCCTTATAATAGCCGAGGATCGCCTCAAGCGGGAAGCCGTAATAAAACGGAGCGACCGCCGAAATCGCGTCATAACCCAGTTCCTCGGCGCTTTTAGCCATTTCTATAGCGGCGTCTGTTGAAATGGTGCCGACATGCGCTATGAGCGTAACTCTGTCTCCCGCCGCCTCTTTAACGCACTTAAACACATTTTCTCTTTCCTCATTTGTGAGCAAAAGGCCCTCGCCCGTGCTTCCGCCTACGTAAAAGCCGTCAATACCGTTTTTGATATTGAATTCAACAAGATCCTTAATAGAATCGTATTTGATGTTTCCGTTCTTATCAAACGGAGTGAGCAGAGCCGAAAACAGGCCCTTAAATTTTTGCAGATCTGCCATTTTACTTCTCCTGTTTATTATAAAAATTATTTTTTTCAAAAACGCTTTCAAAGCGCTTTGTGATATCCATAGGTCTTGTGATCGCGCTGCCGATCACAACAGCATAAGGATCGCATTCCAGCACCTTTTGAAGCTGCGCCGTTTCCCAGATACCGCCCTCTGCGATGACCTTTGCCGAAAGCTCGCCGGTCATTCTTTTGAGCATATCGTAATCCGGTATGGAAACGCCGGCGGTATAGGACGTATAGCTTCTCATCGTGGTACCCACGTAATCAAAGCCCATTTCGTCCGCCGCCTTCGCCTCTTCAAAATCAGAGCAGTCCGCCATGATCTCTACCTGCGGGGCGTTTTCACGGATATAGTTTACAAGATCGGCAAGCTTTTCGCCGCCGGGGCGTTCCCTTTTGGTGGCGTCAAGCGCGATAACCTCGCACCCAGAGCCGAGAAGTTCCTTGACCTCTTTAAGGGTGGGTGTAATATAGACGTCGCTGCCCGCATATTCGGCTTTGATTATGCCGATAACGGGAACATTTACCTGTTCTTTGATCTCTTTGATATCGGAAACATAATTTGCCCTGATGCCGACGGCGCCGCCCAGCACTGCCGCGCGGGCAAAATGCCCCATCATATGAAGCCCGTAAAGGGGTTCGCCCTGAACTGCCTGGCAGGACACGATAAGCCCTCTTTTAAGATTTGCCGTAATACCACCGCCTTTATTTTTATATCACAATTCTATCACAAGGCGGTGCTCTTTTCAATGAAAATAAAAAAATATATCCAATTTTTTAGCCGTGCTTTACCATACATGGAAATATTATAAAAAAATCTCTATGCAATTCGGAAAATTCCGAATAGTATATTGAAATATGTTTTAAAAAATGTTATAGTTTAAATGCTGGAATTCAAGCCAACCGCGCCGCGGGTTGTGCAGGCTCATTGTTGCGGGGGTCTGCGATGCGGCAAAGAATTGTCATGATATCTAAGCAATTCTTACTTATGGGGATCCTGCCTGAATAAAACGGGCAGATCCTTTTTTTATGCTGATTTATATCTCTTGCTTAAGCGTGCTTTCAACGGCGTCAAGCAGGCGGTTCACCCCCCGTGAGCCGAAGCGGGTCTCAAAAACGGCGCGCGCTCTGAGCGCGCCCGAAAGCAGCTTTATATTGACGGGCACAGTTGCCTTTGCGCCTCCCCTCGGCGCGCATAAAAACAGCACAAGGCGCCTTGCCTTTCTGGAATAGCGCAGCGCATTTACAAGTTCGCTTTCAAGCCGATAAGGATTCATAACATAGATCACGCAGTCAAAATTCTCCGCTTCTTCGGCAGGGCTTCCGGGAGAAAGGCAGGAAACAAAGTATTCACGGTATTTGTAATAGTACATGCCTTTAATAAGCCCGAACCGCGGAAATTCGCATATAAAAGAGCCGGTAAGCTCCGCAAACAGATTGATCTGCGCCGCTGCGCACTGCCCTGCTATTGCAACGGTGCACGGCGGCTTATTTTTATGTAATTTCAAAAAAGCACCCCTTATGCATACTACGCAACAGGCGCATATATGTTAAATTGCACAATATAAGAACGGGATATTTATCACACATTACGAATTGAAATACAGCCCGACTGATGATAAAATAAAGGTTGAAATTAATTTATGTGAGGTAAAAAAATGGAAAAACTTAAATACTTTGTTAACGGTGAATTCAGGGAGTCCAAGACCGACAAATGGTATGATCTCCACAACCCCTCTACGGGCGAGGTCACGGGCCAGGCTCCGTGCTGCACGAACGAGGAGGTGCTTGAAGCAATAGAAGCCGCAAAAGCAGCCTACCCGGCGTGGAGAAACACACCGGCAAGGAAAAGAGCGCAGATCCTTTACAAAGTGCGCGAACTCCTGATAGAGCATAAAGACGAGCTTACGATGCTGGTTTGCGAGGAAAACGGCAAGGCATGGGGCGAGGCCGAGGGCGATGTGGGCAAAGCGCAGGAGGGCACCGAGCTTGCAACGCAGGCGCCGTCTCTTATGATGGGCGAAAGCCTTATGGACGCCTCCACCGGCTTTGACACGGTAAAATACCGCGAGCCGCTCGGCGTATTCGCAGGAATCGTACCCGTAAATTTCCCGGCTATGATACCCTTTGGCTGGATGACGCCCGTTTGCGTTGCCTGCGGCAACACGATGGTGCTGAAAGCGGCTTCGCTCACACCGAGAACGGCGATGCGCATCGGCGCGCTTTACAAGGAAGCCGGGATCCCGGACGGCGTTATAAACATCGTTACCTGCTCCAGAAACGAGATAGACACGATCCTTGACCACCCGGACGTTAAGGGAATAACCTTTGTAGGCTCTACGCCGGTGGGTCTTAAGATCTATCAGAAAGCGGCAGCCGCGGGCAAGAGATGTCAGGCGCTCTGCCAGGCTAAGAACCACGCGCTTGTTATGGAGGACTGCGCGCTTGAAAGAACCGTTGCCGGCGTTATCAATTCGGCATTCGGCTGCGCCGGTCAGAGATGTATGGCGCTCTCCTGCTGCGTGGTGGAGGAATCCATTGCAGATAAATTTGTTGCCGAGCTGAAGAACCAGATCAAATCCGTAAACTGCGGCCCTGCATGGGATAAGAATACAAGGCTTGGCCCCATTACATATAAGAAGCATTATGAAGAGGTGCTTGCCGATATCCAAAAGGGCATTGACGAGGGCGCCGAGCTTGTTGTGGACGGGCGCAACCCCAAAGTACCGGAGGGATACGAAAACGGCTATTTCATAGGCGCAACCGTATTTGACCATGTTACGGAGGATATGACGATCGGCAGGGACGAGATATTCGGGCCGGTGCTTTGCATAAAGAGATGCAAGGATTTTGACGAGGGACTTGCCATTATGAACGCAAGCCCGTATGCAAACGGCTCCGTAATCTATACACAGAGCGGCTACTACGCAAGGCAGTTCGCAAGATATACGGACGGCGGCCAGGTAGGCATCAACGTGGGCATTCCCGTTCCCGTTGGCTTCGTTCCGTTCAGCGGGCACAAGCAGAGTTTCTTCGGCGATCTGCACTGCCTTGGCAAGGACGCTTACAGGTTCTTTACGGAAAGCAAATCCGTAACCCAGCACTGGTTTGACGAGGAAGAAAAGAAGGCAAAAGAGGTTGACACCTGGGACGGTCTGCTTTAATCCGACTTAAGCAAGAAAGATAAATCCGCTACCGTAAAAGGCGGCGGATTTTTTATATACGCTCTTGACATTTACTCTTTTTAGATTAAAATATATATGTTTTGTATATATTTAAATTTTGCGGCAAAGAGGAAGTGTAAGAATGGGAAATCAGTTTATTATGCCCGGCAAGATCGTATACGGGGAGAACGCGCTTGAAAACGCTGCTCCGCTGCTTGCCGATATGGGTAAAAAGGCGCTTATCGTTACGGACAGATTTATGGTGCGTTCGGGAAACGTGCGTCCCGTTGAGGATATTTTGAGCGGGCTGGGCATTGCATTTTCTGTTTTTGACGGCGTAAATTCAGAGCCTACCGACGTAATTATAGATATGGGCATTCAGCAATACAGAGATGAAAATTGCGATTTTCTGATTGCCCTCGGCGGCGGCTCCCCGATTGACGCCATGAAAGCGATAGGCGCGGTGGCAACGAACGGCGGAGAGATAGACGATTATTACGGGAAAGTGATCTCTATTCCCACACCGCCCATGGTTGCCGTTCCGACCACAAGCGGAACAGGATCCGAGGCAACGCAGTTCACAATTATAACGAATACAAAAAGGGACATCAAAATGCTTTTGAAAGGCCCTGTGCTTATGCCGGATCTTGCGATTGACGACCCGAAATTCACCGTGACCGCACCGCCCTCCATCACGGCGGCGACCGGCCTTGACGCGCTTTGCCATGCGGCGGAGGCATACACCTCAAGAAAAGCGCAGCCGTTAACCGACGACCTTGCGGTAAGCGCGGTAAAACGAATATTCAAGAACCTGCCGATCTGCTATGCCGAGCCGAAAAATATAAAGGCACGCGAAGAGATGAGCCTTGCGGCGCTTGAGGCAGGCGTTGCGTTCAACAACGCATCCGTTACGATCATCCACGGCATGAGCCGCCCGATCGGCGCGCTCTTTCATGTGGCGCACGGCATCTCAAACGCTATGCTGATCGAAGAGTGCTTTAAATTTGCGCTAGACGGCGCGTATTCCAGATTTGCCGATCTCGGCAGAGCAATCAAGGTTGCGCACCGCGCGGACGACGACAGAACGGCTGCCGAGGCTTTTTTGAACGCCTGCTCCGAGCTTTGCAGAACCTGCGAAATACCCACGCTTGCAGAATACGGCATCGATAAGGGCAAATTCTTTGAGGCGATCGAGAAGATGACGGATGACGCAATAGACTCCGGCTCTCCGGCGAACACGATCAAAAACGTGACACGAAAAGACATCATCAAAATTTATAAAAATCTTTGGAAGTAAACATAAAAAAGCTCCGAGAGCACGGAACAGCTGTGCCCTCGGAGTTTTTTATTCTGAAGTGATTACATAATCGCATATTGCGGCGGGATCACAGGCGGAAAAATAGCTCTCCTCAAGCGGTATCCATTTCTGAACAAACGCTGCTGCGCCCTCTTTGCCGTTCCTTTTTTCTATTCTTCTGCGCTGCGCCTGCGGCGGGATGTCAGCAAAGACCTTAAGGGAATAGAAATCCCTAAGCGCTTTATGAAGGCAATATGTACCCTCAATGATAACGCCGTTTTCAGGGCTTATAAACGATTCTTCTTTAAAGCCGAGCGTATGGCAGTCAAACGGCCGAAAACGAGCCGTCTCTCCCCTGCTGAGCGGCAAAAGCACCTGTGCCTTAAAGCGTTCCCAATCCACGTTTTCACCCGGGGTATCCAGCCGCGCTTTTGTTCGCTGAAACGGCTGTAAAAAGAAATCGTCCATATGCACTACGGCAGCGCCTGTAAGACATGAAAGCTCTTGGGCAAGCGTGGTTTTACCGGCGGCGCATCTGCCGTCTATAGCAAGTATAAACGGCTTATCCGCGCCTTTTGCTGCTTTGATTCTGTCTGCAAGCGCAAAGATCAGTTCTTCCCTGTTCATGCGTTATTCTGCGCGCTGTCCGTTTCTTTTTTTCGCTTTTTATACGGCACAAGACCGGTTCTGTTCAGCGCCGCCATAATTGCAGGTATCAGGATAAGCTGCACCACGATGCCGGGGATCGCATTCAAAAACGCGCCGCTCATAAACGCTGCCCACGTAAATTCGCTGCCCGTGAAACCGAGCTGTATCACCTGCACAACGCCCCAAACGGCTCTGCCGGCGATCATGGCAACGATCAGGCTTCTGTAAAGCGCAACGATACACTGCCAGCGGGAGAGGCCGTACATAAGGCCCGCCACAAGGCCGTATGTCATAAGCTCAAACGCCATTGCCGTTGCCGCCGGGAACATAACGGGCATGCCGAAGATAGCGGAGCGAAGCAGCGGCAGAATGAAGCCCACCACGGCGCCGTACTGCCAGCCGCAGATGAGCCCGCACAGCATTACGGGTATATGCATGGGCAAAAGCATGCTGCCGATCTGGGGGATCTGCCCTGTTAAAAACGGGAGCACGAGCCCCAGGGCAAGGAACATGGCGGACAAAGTTAAATTTTTAGTCGTCTTTTTCATAATATCACCTTTTATTTGCGCTCTGCGCCGAATTTTTTAAATATGTATATCCTTTATCATTTTGTAAAATAGGCGTTGATCTCGTCCATACGGCGCTCCTGCTTTACGCTGAAAGGGCAAGCCGGCAGTGATTGCAGTATACGCAGTTGCCCACCGCGTTTTGCTAACTCTATTTTATAATGTAACAAACGGAAATTCAAATACTTAAAATGAATAGACTGCCATTGCTGAAAGCTATGGCAGCGGCGGATCATTTCAGATCTTTGATATAGGTCATTTTTCTGCCCTTAACAGCGGGAATGCATTTAAAATTTTCTGTTTTTACATTCCGGGCATGGCGTATAAACAGCGCGTAGGACGGCAGATTGCGGAACCGGTTTGCCTCCGGGTATTCGGCGGCGTATTCCGGAATGAACAGGCGTTTATCTGAAATGAACGGCCTTTTCGTCATTTCGATATCGATATTTTTCAACAGAACATTTCTCACTCGTTTTGTTCTGCCCCGCTGCCTGAAGCCGCAGATCATTACAGGGATCTCCGCCTCCCGCGCTTTCAGGTCTTCCACGGAGATATCAAATATCTCGCTCTTAAAATCAAACGCGCGTTTGTCTGCCGAGCCGCCCTTTTGCGCGCTCTTGCCGAATTCAATGGCGCGGGCACTTTGCGCGTTCACCTTAGCAGCTCTGTTTCTGTTGCCGAGCCGGATAAACAGCGGGCAGGAACAGCGTTCACACTCTATATTTTGGATATGTACATCATACAGTTTTGCGCCGTCTACGGCTTCAAGCGCGATCGCGCTGACCGTGCCGGGATACAGATCCGTCATGAAAAGGCGGCAGTTTTCGATTTTTATATTGCTTATATCGTGGGTCGTTTCCGTTCCCACCTTAATGGAATTGGTGCGTGAGATGATCTCGCAGTTTTTGATATGGATATCGCGCATGGGCGCGTCACACCCCTCCCACACGGCGTTTTTGATAACGATACCGTCGTCCGCCGTTGAGATAAAGCAATGGTCGATCACCACATCGCTTGTGCCCACCATATCGATGCCGTCTGCATTGGCAACGTTTCTGTTATTATTTATAACAAGATCCCGTATCTCCGCACCGCTGCATTTATCAAGACGGAAAGTCCAGTACGCGCTGTTTTCTATCATAAAATTATCCGCCTTAACGTTCGTGCAGTTTTTAAGCACGATCACGCTGCCGTACTTGCTTTCATGCGCGAAACGCAGCTGCTTTCTGTAATCGGAGCGCATCTGAACAACATCAACATATTCGCGCGGTGCGGTCATATTCTGCGCGAAGATCGGTTCCCTGCCGAAATAATTGCCGCTGCCGTTCAGCGTACCGCCGCCCGTGATCGTGATATTGTTCAGATCTTCACCGTAAACCAGCGACCTTTGCGGGTAACCCTTGCCGTTTTTAAAGGCGCTGACGCTTGCGTTCTTTTCAATAAAAAGCGTTATGCCGCTCTTAAGATACACAGCGCTTGACGTAAAATCCCCGCCTTTAACCAAAACGGTGCCGCCGCTTTTTTCGGCAGCATCTATAGCGGCGTTTATCGCAGGGGCGCAGTCAAAAGTCTCCGCGCCTGCAACAGCGCCGAAATCCCTTATATCATATACATTATGATCCGGGGGCACTGCCGGCTTTATATAAGAATCGACCGGGCAGTAAGAAGAAAAATCAAATTCTCTGACCACGCTGTAAACCCCGCCCTGCGTCACGCGCTCGTCCTTATGAAAAAGCAGCCGGAGCTTATCCGCCAAAGTACGCTTATATTCACTCATGTAATCACCAATAATTATAATTTGATATGAATATAACATATTTTTTCAATTTTTTAAATATTTTTATTGATTTATTTTTAAACTTATGTTATATTATTAAAGCATTAAGAACGGGGTGTAGCGCAGGTGGTAGCGCACCAGACTGGGGGTCTGGGGGCCGCAAGTTCAAGTCTTGTCACTCCGACCAAAAATGACCAAGTATCAACAGATACTTGGTCATTTTTATTATCCTAACAAGACTTGAACTTGCGGGCGAGTTTTTGCGGATGCTTATGAAACTTCTTATATGTTTTTTATAACCCTCAGTCAGCTTTGCCGACAGCTCCCCGCGTCCAATTTGACTTCGCACCGGCGAAACAGCTATTTTAAATCCTTGCAACCGCCGTTTCTTAACTGCTTCGTCAAATTCTCCTTTCCCCAAAAAGCCTTGGGCTTTTTGGGG
>OIXS01000056.1_pt1 | contig 65543 bp, 65 predicted proteins | sample 1587841 | NCBI WGS metagenome assembly OIXS01 (sample SAMN03283254) | human gut metagenome | biome: human-associated habitat; material: feces | host: Homo sapiens | place: USA | collected 2013
AAGCCGGGTTTATACAAAGGGAACAGCGCTACCGTGAAAACGGGGCGCTTTCCTCATGTATGTATCATTTACTGTTCAGGTGAACATAGGGTGGGTTCACAGTGGACATAGAAAGTGAACATACCAAAAGAAATATATATTTATATATCTAAGACAGAAAAGAAGAACATTTATTGCAAGGATTTAATTTATATGAGTGCCCTTATGTGATAGAATAAGGTGATGTCTTTTTCTGCTTTAAAATACAAGTCTTGTTTTAAAATTAGAATAACGGTATAATATTGGTAACATTCAATTACTGTCGTATGAGGTAAAGCGTTATGTACAAAATCGATAAGAAAAACAAACGAACAGAAAAAATCCCGGAAGTGTCTTTTGAAAAATTGAAAATCAAAGAGAAAGAGGATATACAGGAGTGGATTGCAAATGATCCAAGCATTTTGGAATATGATTCCGAACTTTTAATCATCCAAAAGGAATTTGATGGATTTGAAAATACGAACAGACGCTTAGACCTATTGGCGTTAGATTCTAACGGCAATTTAGTTATCATAGAAAACAAGCGAGATGATACAGGGGCGGATGTTACTTGGCAAGCGATAAATTATGCTTCTTTCTGTTCTACACTTACAAAACAGGATGTTATTTCGATATACGGAGATTATTTGGTAAAATGTAAAAAAGCACCTTGCACGGAAGAAGAAGTCCATCAAAAAATTAATGATTTCTTAGATAACAAAGTCACTGTCTACCCTTCAGACACACAAAGAATAATCCTCGTTGCTCATAATTTTAGAAAAGAGGTTTTGTCTGCGGCTCAGTGGCTTAATAGTAACGGACTTGATATCACATGCATTCGTTTTACACCATATCAGTTTAATGATGCATTACTGTTGGATGTAGACAGAATTCTGCCTCAGGAAGAAATTAAAGATTACACATTAAAAATAGCTGCTAAAGCAGCTGATAAAAAATCTCAAGAGATAGAATATGGAAAGACTATCGAACGCAATTTAAAATTTTGGCAATTCTTTTCGAGCAAATTCAATGCAAAGGGTACGGTGTTCGAAAACATTAACTCATGGGATACAACCAAAGATTCTTGGAAAAACGCTTCGGCAAGATTCGGCAAAGGATTAGCATACAGTTTTGTAATAACCAAAAATGCAGCAAGGGTTGAATTATATATTGGTAGTTCAGATAAAGAATATAACAAAAAGGTATTTGATTTTTATGATTCGCACAAAGATGAGATTGAAAACAGACTACACAAATACAAACCAATTTGGCAGCGACTTGATTCAAAAATATCTTCGCGAATTACCATTGTAAATATTAATGTTAATCCTTCCGATGAAAAATCATGGAATGATGTATCCGCTTTCTTTATTTCGACATTAGCGGATTTTGTTTCTGTAATGTCTGATGAAAAATATAAAAAAGAAATATCTAAAATTAAATGAAAAATAACACAATAGCCGCTTGTGTAATACAGGCGGCTTAATTTTTCCATATCTAATGTTAGTTTTAACAGTAAACACTGCTATTGATAACAGTATTTTTTATGTTCCGTTGTTAATACTAACAATACCAGCCCAACTTTTAATATATTAAAATATTATGTAGATATTATGAGCGGGGGGTGAAAATGTGGATGTGGTTGCAAGATTAAAACGATTGAAGGCGCAAAAGAATTGGACAAATTACCGAATTGCCAAAGTTTGCGGTTTAAACCAATCCACGGTAGAAAACATATTTCACAGAAATATGACTCCCCATATAGATACTTTAGAAATACTTTGTAAAGGGTTCGGTATTAGTTTATCTCAATTTTTTAATGAAGATATTAATGAAAATGAGCAATTGATTGTATTAAATGACGAAGAAACGCATTTTCTTTCACTGTTTAATACTCTAAATACGGATCAAAAGGAAACAATTTTAAAATTAATGAAATTATTTAAATAATAATGAATGCGAAAGAAGAGTTCTTATGCTCTTCTTTTTTTCTTATTATTTTACCTTTTTTTGCATTTTTATGTTTATATTGTTGAAAATTTATAATTCATAGCATATAATTAATTTGAATATATTTGTTTTTAACGATAATTTTATGCGATTCATGTTATTTGTAACATTATTTTTGTTACATTCATTAAAATTCCCCACTTGTATTATTGAGGTGAAATAATATGATTACGCATAAAATTTTACAAAATATATTATCCGAACGAGCCATGTCTTTTTCTGAAAAAGAGATAATGGAAATGATTGATGCGGAACTTGAAAAGAAGCCGGACAAAATGGACACTGATTTCATTGATCTTTGTCTTGACGTTTTAGATGGTAACATTAAGTTGTAAATTAAGGTGTTATGATTTTGCAAAACAATAATTTAAACGATGAGAAAAAAGAACAGCAGACGCAAGTGTCCGAGTTGCAGGATCAAAGCATATATGATGTGTTTTCTCTAATTCTTGTCGAAGGCACTTTCATACAGTCTTTAATTTCGTGTGATAATTGTTTAAATTTAGATAAAATCTGTCTGCTTATTTCTACAAATGATAAATACAATCTTTTATGTCCCCATTGTAGTTATATACTTCAATTATTAATCAAAGAATTTCTCCACACATCTCAGGAAGTTGTTAGCGATAAACTGGCTATTCATTTTCTGAAGAGAGATGAGAATGGAAATCCAAACATTTCACTAACCATCGACAGAAATGATTATGTATTGCCTAAACGCCAATTGGAAATAGTGTATTCAGATCTCAATGAGAACAATAAATATTTGTATGATAACGGAATGCTTGTGTTACATGATGCGGACGATTCGATCATTCTTAACAAATGGCGAAAGCATAATAAGAACAACCCGAATTTTATCAATATTAATACACTTACCGTTCCACATAAAGCCTTATACTTAGCGAAAAGTAAAACAAACTTACATTTAAGAGCGTACAGCTTACACCACCATAGACCAATAAGTATTAATAGAAATGCCCTAAACAGAATACCGCCTATCAGATTCTATACTTATTGCTGCCTAAATAATCCAAAAAATATCGAGACTAATTCAACAAACATAACAATTTTAAATCTGTTAACTAACCGAACAGACGGTTTTGCATTTACTTTTTCGCCGGATGACTTGTATAGTTTTGGTTATATCCTAAGAAAATTCTATAAATGCAAAGACAGTGTGGATTTAAAATCAAGAAGTTTTAGTATTGATAAACTCACAGAGGGAGAAGTTCAGACAAGTAATGGATATTGCTTTTTCTGTGGGAATCAATCTTCACAATTGTACAAGATCAATATATTCAACCGGAGTTACATAGCAGATTCAAAATGTATTGAACAATTAGCCTACGCTGTTATATGTTCTTCCACATATAGAGAACTATTTGAATCTGAATATATACAGTTTAAAGCGATTGTTGAGAAACAAAGAAAAAAAGCAAATCGCGAAAAAGAAGAAAAAAGGAAAAAAATAGAACAAGCAAAATTGGATGCTGAAAAGAGAAAATTTGCCTTTGAACTAAAAAAGTATGAAAAAAGTAACGGTTTGAAAAAAGCAGAAAGTAATAGAGCCCTTTTAAAATTCTTTTCCGACAAGGTTTTAAACTGTCAAAATAGTAGCAAATCCGTAATGAATCTTGGATATCCTAAACGAAAAGCAAAAACTTATCCTTTTAGCAGTTTTAAAAAGATTTATATAGAAGGAATAGATTGCAAAACATTGCAGACACCTTGGAAAAAGCAATCTGATACAATTATATATTTAGACCGACCGAAAGATAAATTATGCTTGAGCCTCAGTTTTAGCGATCTTAAAGATTTAATAATTGGTTTGAAGCAAGTACGTGAATCTAATTCAAATTACTACAATGAAAAGAAGAACTTTTATATTTATTGGCTTGCAAAATTTGATGAAACTGAATCATGTTATTTTTGCGGTGACAATAAAGGGCCTAAAATCCACTTGATTTTAGGCAATTACACAATCTCGTTTTGTGAAAGTTGTAAAAATAAAATCATTAAAAATTTTGAGAATATCCTCAATAACAAAAAAAGCAGTACAATGTAGAATTATGTTTAGGATAATTCTTCACATAAAAACAAAACGCATTTTTACAGAAATTATTTACCCATATTAATCCACAATCACCATCATTTCTGTAAAATTGGTACAGTTTTCACATACCATACCTCCGGTAACGTTTTGTTTTTATTAAGAGGTGGGCATGAAATACTGCCCACCTCGAACTCTAAAAGAATTTAATTAAGGGGTAAACATGATATCGATCGTAGAAAACAAAAATAAGTACTACACGCTTAATATAAATAATGAAACATTTGATATGAATCTGCAAATGCTTGGTCATTTACAAATCTTGCTCTCTTTATATCGACACAAAAGGAGGAAAGTTGCTCATGCCAATTTCAGTTTTCGGAAATCAAAAGACAATGCAGACAAGCCATATCATCTTCAATTCTCAAATGGTGAGATATTATTTAACGCAGATCTCTCAGAAGAAGATAAACAAACTCTTTATAGCCGTTTAAACAAAATTAATAAACGGAGTTATAAAAACGGTCAGTTGGTATTCAAATCGAGATTCAGTCAAAATAAAGCATCCTCATTATGGAAGGTCTCAAAACCTGAGGCAAATTCTCAAAAAGAAACATCAGAAAAAATCAAGGCGAAAAAGACAAATTCTGAGGTAGAAAAATCAATCAATCTCAAATCGCAAGTTTCACAACAAACTGAAAAAGAGCAAAAGGCAAAAACTTCTAACCAAAAAGAATCAGCGCCGAAAAAGATAGATGAAACAAAATCTAAAACTAAAGCAGAGAACTCGACTGATTCAAAACCAAATGTTTCAGATCAAACTGATGATGCACAGACAACAACGGCATTCGAACAAAAAGATAACATAATAAAAAATATCAAAACAAATTTATCTAAAACCAAAGGCAAATCGAAAATTAAACTTATTTATAAAGAGAAAGATCAGCCATTCAACTTTATTACATATACTTCGTTCAAAAATATGGATTGTTCGATTTGCATGCAAAGTACTAACGAACAAGCGGTTCTTATTTTGACAAGTAATAGTAGTGATAACTTTGTTTTTGCCTTTTGCAAAAAAAGTCTCAAGGATTTCATTAATGTAATACTGGATTTTTATATATTCCACGATGAAGGCCCTGCTATGTTTCACGAAGATTGTATAGAAGTGTCATGCATCAAACTAACAACAGACTGTTTTTGCTGTGGACACAACCAAATAATGGGATATGATTTTGTTATAGGAAATAAAGAATTTTCTCTATGTGAAGCCGATTTTGAAAATCTTTGTGATGTCATATTTAGAACGAAATTGGTGAAAAAAATATTTCCAGACCAATGCCAAGAATATTTCACAATAAAAAACAGAAGAAAACAATTGAGCAACAAATGATAAAAAGTAAAAGCAGTAACTTGGAACTTATTAATGGATATATCAACTTTTGAAAAAAATAAAACTTTAAACAATTATTTCAAGATTGATGAGAAATGTAGTCAAGTATTAGTGAATGAAATGGTGTCAAATTCGGCTATTTCTCATGGCTTTGCCCGTCTTGGTATTATTAGTGTTAAGGATTTACTTAACTTCTCAATAAATGATCTGTTAAGTGTCAGAAATATAGGGCCTGTTAAATTAAACATAATACTTGGCTTTTTGGATGATTTGCAAACACACAAAATCGACTTAAACACGTTAATTGAATCTCAGAATAAAAAAATTAAGTATAATATTTTGATACATAAAGATGATATATTTGACGGGCACTTTAACTGCTTGGATAAAAAAGACAAAGAGCTGTATCAACAAGCTTATAATCTTCTGGGACAAGATTTTGTGCAATGGATACAGAGTAATCCAACCAGTGCTCGAAATATGCAGCGTTCACTGTACATATTTCGTGACAAGCAAAACATCTATAAAACTCGGCGTAAAATTCTTATTCATATAATTGAAATTTTCCCAAAAGAAATCATCGGTTCTGATTTCAATGAATATATATCTGTTTACACCAATGATGAATTAACAAGAAAAATAATTGAATCACACAGCCGCACCATTAATAGTTTGTATAATGAAAGATCCATCTTTGAGATTATACATTCTCCCGACTTTTCTGAAATATATAAATTCTTACGATGGTGCACGAAAAATTTGTAGCACCAAAAAGAAATGATTAAATTGTTTTAAACGGAAATGCTTCTCATAGTTTAGTGGCAATACTCTTCATATTTTGTGGAAATGTTCTTCATAGTTTGTTTTAAGTGGAAATGTTTCTCATAGTTTAGTGGCAATACTCTTCATACTTTGTGGAAATGTTCTTCATAGTTTATAGGATTTAATTATGTATTATTATGAAAATGATCTTGTTTTCGAAGAAAAAGATCTTATAGAATTTGAGTTATTTGACGAGTGCATCTCATATATAAATGATTTATGCTCTGTCGGCGATTCGTGCTTTTGTGGTCAAAAAGCTCAATATTGCTTAATGATCAACAACCAGCAGATTAAACTTTGTGCAGATCATAAAGAAAAGCTGGAGGAGTTGCTGTTTAACGCATTATATGAGAAATAAGCCTGCTGTTTTCCACAGCAGGCTTTTGTTTAATACTTTACTTCGCTTGAATGAACGGTTATTGTTTCACTTCCGCCATCAGTTCCCGTAACCACATACTTGGTTTTTGCTCTGTAGGTACCGGAATCACTCAAAGAGACCGAATGCGATGTGCTCAGATAATAGTTTGTTGTAGTATCATGCCAACAATCGTCACTAGTGCCTATGTCCACTTTGATCCATATCAATCCAAACTTTTTTTGTATGCAAGTTTCGGCAGTTATTTTCTTAGTGGTTCCATTATAACCTCTACAATAAACAACCGCTGTTGCCTTACCGTTGCTTATGCCCAGACTTGATGAAGCATTATGGGTATAGTCATATAGAGGCATAATACCAGCATCATCGTTTTGTGCAGCAAACGCAATTATTGTTGTGTTACTTAATGCAATCAAAAGGGCCAACAATAGCATTATTCCCTGTTTCATTTTTGCCATACTTAAACCTCCTTTCATTAATTTTTTGGATATTACTCCATATATTATTCACATTTAACCGCTATCATGTGACAAAAAATATTACTCTTTTATTGAAAAATTAGCAACTAAGAAAAATCACAATAACATTTACATCAATATATAACTTGCGCTCAGGGAAAAATCACCATGTAAAATTTAGATGTATTAGCCTTGGTTAAATATAAAAACTATAATTCTGAGTTTTATGTTGAGTTTTCATAGCGAATTGCAAAAGTTAATCATTATTCGGCCGCTATCACGTTTTACATTAATATCATAATGCTTGTTAGGATTTATCCTTGTAAATAGTTCATATATAGCTTTAGATAATTCTCTATTATTAAAATTATACTTTATATAAACAATGTCAGAGTTATTATCTTGTTGTTTCCCTTTTTCCTCTTTAATTCTAAATACTCTTATACCCTGATCTTTAGCTTTTTGGGTTTTTTTAATATCAGTCTGAATTTTTTTATGATGATAATAAAAACTATCATATTCAATTCCGACCATTAACGATGGTATAAACACATCCAGTTCTCCAGATTGTTCACCATTCATAAGATATCGGTTTTCTACGCTTTCCCCAAAGTACTTTTTTGCATAGTAAAAAATAGCCTGCTCAGGAAACGAGGTTTGATATCTTGAAGCACACTTTTTGCAAAGGACTCCTCTTGTTACTGCCCGGTCGACACTTTTAAACACGTTTGGAGCACCACAAATACTACACGCAAAGTAAAACTTTTTATTTGAATATGGTAAAACGGTGGTTACTTTTGTGCCATTCTTTGTTTCCTGAAATAACTTGGCAATTTCAGGATATTCAGTTTTCAAATTATAATTTTCTGTTGCCACTTTTCCAGCACAGGCAGGGCAATAATGTTTTTGGTGGAACACATATGGTTTAGTTCTCCACTTGTATCCACAATTAGGGCAAATGAGATGAATGTCCATGTGTGCGCTCGGCGCAATTTTATCTGGAGTCAATTCATTTTTGTTTTTATCCCAAAATTCTATAATATTAGGGTCGGATTTTAAAAGGGAATTATCAAAATCAACCACTCTACTCGCACATTTTGGGCAACCTGTATGACATTTAGTACGCTTTACAACTCGCGCCGGCCAAGAATGTCCACATTTTTGACATACCCAATTTACACGTTCTTCACTGTCTGTTGGGATTTCATATGGGGAAATTATATTGTTATCAAAGTCCCATTCTTTTAATAATTCAGGGTAGCTATATGCGAACACGCCATTTTTTTCAATTGTTCGTAATGTGTTTTTTTGTCCGCGCTTTTTGTTTGCACATTCGGGACATCCTCTATTTTGTCCGGCTCGTGATTTAAATTGAGTTGGCCATTCATGACCACATGTACTGCATTTCCAAAGGACATGGTCAGTACTTGAGATTTTCATTTCCTCAAAGGAAATATCATTATCAAAATTTTTCACAAATTCTTTTTTTAACTGATCATTTTTCATTTTTACATCTTCTTTTGCATTTTTATATTCAAATACGCTTATCAAAACTTTTTAAATTCATTGTTTAGAGAAGCCATTTCAAATTAAATTTTTGGTTTACACAACTATCATATATCACGGAAATTATGATAATGCATAATAAATTTATAATTTCCCTGAACCGGTTCGTCCTCTAGCAATGCTATTTAACTATTGCCTCTTTATACCGTTGATTATTCTCAAAATTTCATTTTGCGGCAAATCAGATGGAACATCGAGATTAAAAGAATATATCCCATATGTCCATAAATATGAAGTAACATTATTCTTTGTATATGTAAAAATCTCCTTATCACCTAAAACAAATTTTGATATAGTAGTATCCTCTGTATTAAGATTGCTTTGTAAAGCTACTAAATTTTGAGAAAATAATATTTCTTGTTGAGCACTAATGTTTTCCCACAATCCAAAACAAGATTGTTCGTTAAAAGTTAATTCGATTTTTTCAAATCCATTAGGAAGATATGTTGGCACATAATATTCTTCAATCTTTTGTGGCATATTATTTGTTGCATTCAGAGTTTCTTCAGAGGCAAAATATGCTGAGAATTTTTCATATGTCTTAACAACGAATTCAACAACTGGTTCTCTAAATGCCGGAACTGTCATTGCTGATGAAAATGCTACTACCAATGCAACGATAATAATAGCAACCCTTTTGCCAACTGTATTTACATACTTCCAATAAGAGCGCTTCTGATGATTTATTAGTCTTTCAAGTTTAGTAACAAATTGATAATCGTTAGTATAATCCCATTCGAATTCGCCTTTGCGCAACATTTCATTACTTTGTTCAGTGTAAACTTCCAATAGGGCGATTTTTAACTTTTCTTGATTAGTCATTCAGATAACCCCCATCTTTCAGTTTTGAAATCAAAATCAATCGGCCTCTCCTTAATTGTTGCCTAACTGCAGCGTGCTTTCGTCCAAGAATTGAACCAATCTGCTTGCAGTTCAATCCTACATAATAGTAAAGATATAAAACATCTGAATAAAGATTATCCATTTTTTTAATAACACAAACAATGTCATTGTATTCTAAATCACTTTCTAAATTCAACCAATTTGGATCTATTAGTTTGCACTCAACATCATCAATCGGAACATAATTATGCTTTTTGCGGTTACAAAAATTATAAGCATGTCCACGCGTAGCACATAATAAATAGCTTAATGTTTCCGATTTATTATTTATTCGAATTAATTTGATATTTTTCGCCAAATCCATAAAGGTATCGTGTACAACATCTTCAGCATCATAATTATTCTTTACTATCTTATAAGCCTCTTCAAGCATATAAACATGAAAAGAATTATACAAATATTCGAATTTATCTTTGTCATCTTGATCATCAATCAAGCTCAAATACAAAAGCAGCAATTATTTCTCTCCTTTTTATTAAAAAATGACACCACCCCTTAATTCAGGGATGGCGTGCATTTAGAGGTAATTTATTATATCATAGATAAAATAATACTGTCAAATTAACTTATGTATTAGGATATTTCCTAATAAAATCCTGCAAAGAAACACTATCGTTTAAGAAATCATTAATATTAATGCAAAAATAATTAGAATAATTCATAATAAAAGTAATTGGTGGTTTACATACGTTATTTTCGTATTTTGATATTAATGTTCTGTTGACTTGTAAATCTATACTGATTTGTTGCTGTGTGATATGCGCAGATTTACGGCAATATTTAATTTTTTCACTCAAGAAACACAAATTCGTATTTTTATTAATTTCATTTATTGAGTTTTTGTGTTGACCTTTCTGAATTATATGTGTAGGATTGATGCTTACTCCAAAAAAATATGCTAATTTTATTAACTCATAATTTATGTATGACAAATACTCACTGGTCTTAATTATTAAATAGTTATCTGTGTTTTGAATATCAGCTAACTGTTTTTTTGCAGCACGGTATACTGGAAAACGATAATTTAATGACAAATCAACTGCATTTTCAATACCGCCATTTAACGCCATAATTCGTTTATCACCATTGTCCTTTTTATCCGAAACACCATAAAAAAAAGCTAATATAATATCATATGAATCAACAATAGTCTCAAGTGATTCAATTTTTTCAACAAGTTCTTGATTAATAAAAACATTTTTTAGAGTATCATAATTTTTTCTAAGTGATTTAATTTCTGTACTATTCAAACTCGCTTTTTTCATGATATAAAGAATCTTTTTTACTAATTCCTTTTTCATAGTTTCTTCCTCCAAATATTATCATCACGAATATTAATATTCCTATTGGTAATATTATAACTATTCACATATGAAAATAATCGGGAAACATGTCGATTAAAGTTTGTTTTTTTTGTAAATAAAAACGAGTGACGACAACTTCGCCACTCTTGGTACATTTAGGTATTTTAATCGTTATTTAATAACTCTATAAATAAAGTCTTCACTTCATTTATTTTTTCACTTGGAATACGCAATAAAAGATTTATTAATTCTATATAGTCATCAATTGGATCAGAAAAACTTGTATAATCCTGTAATAAGCAATTTGGGGAACAATTCAAAGTGTTTGATAATTGAATAAACATATCAAGGCTTGGAATCAAAAGACCTTTTTCAATTCTGGATATTGCACCTTGTGATACACCCATCTTTTGTGCCAGTTCCTTCTGAGTTAACTTATTTTTCTTGCGTTCTTGATATAATCGTTTAGCAAATAACGAATAATCCTGCATGCGAATTCTCCTTAACATCAACATCTTCTAATATTTATTCACAATACCAAATAAAGGTGTGACGACTTCTTAAAACATTTATATTTAGTTTTCAATTTCAAGTTGAGTCTATAAAAAACATAGCGGGCAACATGAATTTGAAAAATTCATATTGCCCGCTTTTCACTAATGATTTAGTTTATCAAACATAAAATAGATACTATTTGCAACAATAAATTAGAATTTTAGTCCGTCATCGTAATATTTAGCGGTACAACATATAATTATAATCCCCATTTTTCTACACCTTCAAGATATTTTTCTTGTAAAATAGTATACAAAAATTCTGTTATCCTGTTGCCACAGTTATATTGATCGGAGCCGTATGTATGAATTGCCCAAACAATACCATTCGAATCATATACAGGGCTTCCACTCTGACCACCTTCTGTGTCAACATCATAATAAACTTGATAAGTCGTGGAAATTTTTGTTGTTCCACTGTCTTTGTATTGATAACCTTGTTTGCTACCACCAGGATAACCACTTACCGTTACATTTTTACCATTAATATTGCTTTTTGACCAGGCTTTTCCAAACCAGCCATTTGCAGAACCCAAATTATTCTGTAATGTCACAACGCACCAATCATAATTTGAATCGTCATCTTCAGTATAATTTGTTGCACATGTCCATTCATATGGGTAGTAAAAAGAGTTCCCATATGTCGCACTATTTTGGCGAACATAAATCCTACATTCCTCTATCCACCCATTAATTGAATTCCAAAAATTATGCCCTGCAGTTGCCATAACATCTGGTCCCTCTAAAAATCCAGTTCCCACGAACCACTGATCACTTTTTCCGTCTCCATTAGTATCCTGTCCCATTAATAATGCTAAAATTCTACAGTATGGACTATTATTTGGATTTACTTTTATTCTATCATCATTGCCATGAACATCAAAAGGAGTAATAGCATCAGTTCCTTCAAGAGCATCAGGAGTATATGCCTCAGAAATAAATTCTTCATCGAGCCCCATTGTTTGCATGCTACTTTGAACATTCGCCTTTAGTGCATTTTTTGAATTACTTTCGGTTTTTTCTGATTTGGTAACATAGTTATATGTTACTGTTTCCCATATTTCATCATTTCTGTTTTCAGGTTCAGCTGAAAAAGCCGTAAATGGAGAAATACATAAACTAACGCTTAAGCATACGACTAGCAATAAAAAAATTTTTTTATAAATTCTTTTCATAATTTAACATCTCCTTCATTTTGTTAATGTAAACGGTGCATATAGCGTCTTTTGTGCTGTAAACACCACTAATCGATATTCTCCTGGGGTTACTTTTGGAGTAATATCTTCTAACCTTACAATATATCGAGTAGAATTAGGTTCGGTAGTGTTTCCCTCAACTGCACACAATGTCCATTGCGCAACATCAAGTTGTTTTGGATTGTAATAAAGTCTAACCCAATTGCCATCAATTTTCTGTTCTATAAAAGGAATTTCGTAAAGATAAAATGCTTTTCCCACATTGTTATCTTGAACTAAACAAGAAATTTCTTCAGAATTTAATGAATATGAATCTTTTTCCATTTTCGCTACAATATTATCATAAGAAGATTCTAATTCAACATCCAGAAAATTTTGAATTTGTTGTTCCTCTAAATTAAATGGTTCAGGATCAGAATTTCCTTCAATGGATGCAGACTTTGAATTACAACCAAAAAGAAAACAAATAGCAAATAATAAAATTATAATACAACTTAATTTTTTCATATATTAACCCTCCTTATGTATTTTAAAATAAAACCATCGGAATCACATCCATTCTATTATGTATATGGTTCAACATAATTTGTTAAGCTATAGCAATTGTTCATGATTGTTTTTTGCTCGAAGCAAATTTATAAATTATTTAAATTACTCTCTATATATAATTCACAGAATAATAAAAAAACTGTGACACGATATGTGAAAATTTTTAAAAAAATCTTGACAAACGGAACATATGTTCTTATAATTAATTTAGTTGCACTAAAGTTCAACTAAATTAAAGCAGAGGGCAATAGATATGCGACACTATGATGAAACATTAAAACAACATATTTTGAACTTCGTAGATAACTATTATTTAGAAAACAATAAATCCCCTGGACTTCAGCAAATTGCAGAAGAACTTCATCAAATAAAAAGCACTATCAGAAATTATTTGATTAAAATGGATGAAGAAGGCATGCTTATTTATTCTGGAAGAGCTGGAATAAAGACACCCACAATAGAAAAATCATCGTTTGAAACAGTTTCCGTTGCACTTATAGGTTCAATAGTTTGTGGTGAACCCTTGTCAGCTGAACAAAATATTACCGAAATATTTAAATTGCCGAAGTCCTTACTTGGTGAAGGTAATTTCTTTATGCTTGAGGCACATGGAAATTCAATGATCAATGCTGGCATAAATGACGGAGATAAGGTTATAATCCGTCAACAGAACACCGCACATGAAGGTCAGATTATTGTTGCCTTGATTGATGATGAAACCACATTAAAACGATTTTATCGAGATCCAAAAAACAAAAGATTTCGACTGCATCCTGAAAATGAAGAATACGATGATATATATGTAGATAAATTGGAAATTCAAGGAGTTGCAGTCAGTACACTGAAGGTGTTGGAATAATGACAATAAAAGGTTGTCCTAAAATAGTGTGCCCGAACTGCCAAGCTGTTTTATGTAAGGCAGTTGGCAAAGACAATAAAAACAATACACACGCAAAACTTTTGAGAGACAATGAGGAAATCAAATCCGAGGATATTGACGGCGAGTATTTGATTCGCTGCCATAAGTGCGGCGAATATGTTGTGATTAAAAATGACAAAACAGCCGTTTCGATTCCCGTGTTAAATTTAAAATATAGAGATTAGAGATACATCCACACATCAGTGAATATGTGAGTAATGGGTAGGTATCTATTTTCACCAATGAGTGATTATAGTTACCTACCCTTATTTTTTGGAGTTGGATAATAATGGAACGAGTAATTTTACATAGTGACATGAATAACTTCTACGCAAGTGTTGAGTGTATGCTCAATCCTAAACTTAAGGGACACCCTGTTGCCGTTTGTGGCTCAACAGAAGAAAGGCACGGAATCGTCCTTGCCAAAAACTATGAGGCAAAAAAACATAACATTCAAACCGGCGAAGTGACTTGGCAGGCAAAACAGAAATGCAGAGATTTGATAGTGGTGCCTCCGCATTATGATCAGTACATCAAATATTCTAAACTCGCCCGTGAAATATACAGCCGATACACAGATTTGATTCAGCCGTTCGGCATGGACGAATGCTGGTTGGATGTATCCGGCAGCACAAATTTATTCGGTTCAGGTTATGAAATCGCAAAACAGATCAGTGAAACGATTAAATTCGAGCTTGGTTTAACTGTGTCAATAGGTGTTTCATTCAACAAGATTTTCGCCAAGCTCGGCAGCGATATGAAAAAGCCTGACGCAATAACTTGTATTTATAAAGAAAACTTTAAAGATAAAATATGGAATCTTCCGGCGTCAGATTTACTCGGTGTGGGCAGAGCCACAATAAAGAAGTTAAATTTTTACGGCATATACAACATTGGTGAACTTGCGGGGACACCGAAAGATTTTTTGCAAAAGGTGTTTGGCAAAAATGGCGCTTTGCTTTGGCATTACGCCAACGGCACAGAAAAGTCGGCTGTCACCCCGAGTGACTTTGTAGTTCCGATTAAAAGTGTGGGTCACGGCATCACGGCTCTTCGTGATCTTGAAAAAAACGAAGATGTGTGGCCGGTTATTCTTGAACTTAGCCAAGACATCGGCAAAAAACTCAGAGATTATAACAAATACGCATCGGGTGTAGCCATAGATGTTAGGGATTGTGAGTTACACCACAAACAGTGGCAATGCCAGATGCCTATGCCCACATTCAGCTCATTTTTGATTGCGAAAAAGGCTTATCAACTTTTTTTGCAGTCTTATAATTGGGATCGTGAAATTAGGTCAATAACTGTAAGAGCAATTAATTTAGTTTCCGCTGATTCGCCCCAACAAATTAATTTGCTTTCCGAAACGCAGAATATAGACAAAATTGAACGATTAGAATTAGTTGTTGATAATATCCGTAAACGCTTTGGTAAAGACATTATTAAAAATGCCGTACTTTGCCAAGATATTGGGATGAAACCAATGACCAAACTTACAATGCCGACAGGTTTGTGCAGATAGGAGGCTTTAATTATGATTAAAGATTTAAGTGATTTGCATCCTTGTTGCAGTTACGGTGATGTAATGGGGTGTGAATATCATAATGTAGATGATGTTTTTATTTTAACAGCAAATGGTGATAATAACTTTTTATATTATGGCATCGCCAAAAATTCTTTACTGTTTGTAAAACCAAGCAAAAGAATTAAAAAAGGCTCTTTAATGGTGTTCTTAAACGATGGCGATCCGAAATATAAACTTTCCACAACAAACATAAAAGACGCTGAAATGGTCGGCAGAGTTCTTATGACGGTAAATCAGTATGAATAAAAGAGGGTGATCCAATGGCACGGAAAGTGTTCGTTTCAGTTTTGCTTATGGTTGATACAGATGGTAATAACAGACCGTATCGAATTAAATTTGAAGATGATCCTGTCTACGAAAACCAAGTGTTCAAAGTAGATAAAGTTAAAGATGTGCGCCGAGCGGCATCTCTTAAAGTTGGCGGCACAGGAATACGATACACAGTCATCATTTGCGGTAAAGAGTCTTACTTATTTAATGATGAAAATAAATGGTTTGTGGAGGCGAAAAAGTAAAGAACATTGACTCATAACATTAAGATAAAAGATTTGGTATTAAGGAAAGAAGCGCAGGAGGTATAATGTTATGGAAGTAAGAGCAAATATTAACACAGGTGAAAGGCTATTCGACTATGAGCCAAAAGATGGGACGATTACGATAGTTAAGAAAAAACGGAAATACACCATTAAGTTGTTTGAAGAATTTAAAGGCAAAAGATATAAAGTAGTCAAAGTTGTAAATCAAACTAAATAATCGCTTTTGAGAGTTCCAAGAGAGCCGGACAAAATTACAGGATTTATCCTGCAATTTGTCCGGCTTTTATTTTTCTTGATTTTTTCAACTTTATAAACTATTTAAATATTGTGATTGATAAAAAATAAAAAACCTTATATAAATAAGGTCTTTTATGCGATAAAAATTCGCCTTGGTAAAGTCCCAAAAAAAAAATGGACATTTGCCAGGGCTTTTCTTGCTGCCATTGTCCATTTTGAAAGGACAATTTTGATGAATCAATGGCAACCGTATATAGCTGAATATCCATAAAAATCCTTTCAATTTATCAAGAAATTTAAATCGAAAGGATTTTGAACTATGAAAAATAATAAAATTACAATAAATGTTTACAACACAATTACGAATCGTGTTGAAAAAGTAACTGTTTCAGCAGAAATAGCGAATACCATAAACCATTATACACGCAAAGAAAAATACCTAATGGTTGATCTTAAAACAGAAAGGGCTGTTCGCAATAAGAATGGATCTGTTCAGTATAAACCGAGCAGAGAGATCTCATTAGAACTGCTCTCAAATGAGAAAAAGTTTCAGTTTTGTTCTCCTGAAGACATACAGGGTAATATCGAGCTGAAATTCTATGTAAAACAGGCTCTTGATCATCTGTCGGATAAAGAACGAGAGTTGATTGAACTTCTGTATTTTCGTGATCTTACGCAAGAGGAAGTAGCAAAGATACTCCATGTATCACAGCAGTGTATAAGTAAGAATCATCTGCGGATCTTAAAGAAACTAAAAAAATCTTTAATCGGATAAATTTTGATAACACCATACCCTAAATAAAGACTAAATTACATAAGCAGCGTAGTTGGAAATCGATTGCGCTGCTTATAACATTTTTAGAACTCATTCCTACGTTAATTAAATGAAAAAAAATAAAAAATTTGTAAATTCAACTATTGAAAACAATGTAAATAGGGTATAAAATATGCTCTGAAAACCTATTTTTCGTAAACGAGGGGTAACATATATGACAAAAAAAGAAAATGAACATAAAAAATTAATAAATAAGGAACGTAACATTAACAGTCTAACAAATACAAAAACCGATAGGAAGACTTTCCACCATAGGAAATTCGTGCTCTATAATGTCACTAGAGAAGTAACCACTGATTATATATCCACACAAGAGATGGTTTCAGAATCTCTACTCATTAAACTAGAATTAATGGCTCCCAGATTAATCCGTATTACCAAATATGACAATGACTATTTTAGCGAAATAGAAATCTTTCCAACTTGCGAATCAAATGATACAATAGACATCGAATGTAATAAGCGTTTTCATGACTATTTCAAGTCTATTTCTTCATCGCCTATACTCAAAAATAAATTTGCAGCTGAGGCATTGAATGAACTTGTTAAGCTCGGACAACTCTCAACATTGGATTTTTCTGAAAACGATATATTTAATGGAAAAATTCTCAATACTGCCAATGAACTACTACGATGGTTATATAATAATGTTTCATATTCGCGCAGATTGTTTATACTTGATTTTCTGAATTATATTGAAGTGGATCACTGCATAGTTCCAAACCAAAAGTCGTTCTATATTGTAAAAGAAGGCGAACTCAAACTAACCAAACAGAGTAGATCTTTTGCAATAAATTTGAAATCCATCAAAGATGATTTTTATCAACTTGATTTTTTTCAAGCACTGCCACTTTTTTATAGTTTTTTAACTTATGAGGGAAAAATACGTTTTCGTAATACATTACAAAAATATATTAACGATACCGTATTCAAAAAAGAACACTCTGATATTTGCGGGAAAATTAATTTACTTAAGGATTTTTTAGAATTAGCTATAGAGAAAGAAATAACAAATAATCAAGATGTTACAACTTTTGCAGAAGATGTAATTTCATATTGTTCAAGGTTAGGCATTTATAGTTCAAACCGTTTTGAAGAACTTATATTAGTAAACAGAAAAGTATATACTAATTGCAAAAAAGATCGTTATTATAAGCCGCGTGAAAGAAACATAGTTATAACTATGTGCTTTAAGTTCAAATTGAGTTTGGAAGATAGTTTAGCGCTTTTAAAAAAAGCAGGATTTACTCTCAATCAGTCAACTTATGACTCCATAATCCATATATGTTTACAATTTGGGGTTCACGATATAGAGATAGTAAATCAATTATTAACAATAAACCATATATACTCAACTCGTGATCTTTTAGGTCTTAGTTATATGAGAAAAGAATTACAAAATGGGACTTTAAATCCCAAGAAAAACGATCGAAATCACTTATTATAGTCACGAAATATCATATAGTGTCACAAAAAAAGAGAGATTTTTATACAAATCTCTCTTTTTTGTTGCAAAATAATGATTTTTTTAAGGATTTATAAGTGCTAGCAAAATTTTTTAAAACATGTAAAATCAGATTATAAGAAAACGATTATATCGTTTTTTATGAATATATCAAACTTTTATAAAAACTCCTGAGTTGCAATAGGGAGACAATGGATACAAAAGTGTTCATCGACACATTGAGTACCATATCTCTTATTGCGCTCTTTTTTTGTATCCATTTTGAAAGGATACAAAATGTGGGAACCGTACTTAGCTAAATATCCATAAGCACCTTTCGATTTAAAAAAACAAAATCGAAAGGAAATGAAAAATGGATAAAAAAATTACTGTTGATGTTTACAACACAATTACGAATCGTGTTGAAAAAGTAACTGTTTCAGCAGAAATAGCGAATACCATAAACCATTATACACGCAAAGAAAAATACCTAATGGTTGATCTTAAAACAGAAAGGGCTGTTCGCAATAAGAATGGATCTGTTCAGTATAAACCGAGCAGAGAAATCTCATTAGAACTGCTCTCAAATGAGAAAAAACTCCAGTTTTGTTCTCCTGAAGATATACAGGATAATGTCGAACTGAAGTTCTTAATAAAACAGGCTCTTGATCATCTGTCGGATAAAGAACGAGAGTTGATTGAACTGTTGTATTTTCGTGATCTTACACAGGAAGAAGTAGCGAAGTTGCTCAATGTATCACAGCAATCTATTAGTAAGCAAAATCAGAATATTTTGAAAAAGTTAAAAAATTTTTTCAAAAATGGTTGTTAAATAAATCTGAAGGCGGCAAAGAAAGTGAAGGGGTTTTTACCTCTTCACTGAACTTTGACAACTGAATATACGATACAGCAGTTACATTGCTCAGTTATCCGAGCCGTCTCAGGTAAAAGACAAAGGCGAAAACGAGCTGAGTGATAATGATACTTCCGCAAAGCGGGCCGCGCGAAGGGGCCGGTGAGATTCCGATGAAGGTCAATACCATGACCGGCTGTTGTATACCCGAACATCAGGGGTGTCGTGGACAAATATGATGATAAAAATCTCAAGTTATTATACGCAGAAGCACAATAACAGAGCAACGCTGTTATTGTAACGGCGTTGCTCTTGATATATAGGAGTAATACTTATGATAAATGATAACAACCATCAGTATGAAACACGACAAATTGCAGGATGCACTATCAAGTTGTTTTTTACTGAATCAGAAAACAAAGAAGTAAAAAGTTATGTACTTAACAATTTACTTGATGCCTTTGAAAAAAGGAACAATATTTGTAGGGACTACATTATTTAACAAGTCGTTTGCTGGACACAGGAACTTGTTTCATATATAATGTATATAGATCAACGATCCCTGTACCTTGAAAACAGAATAGTGCAGTCCCACATTACTATAACAACAGAGAATGTGAGGACGATAATATGAAACGAGTTTATTGCTTATACAGAGTATCTACCAAAGGTCAGGTCGACAAGGATGACATCCCGATGCAAAAAACAGCCTGTCACGAATTTGCCGAACGGCAGGACGGATGGGTGATCGTAAAGGAATTTTACGAAAAAGGCGTATCAGGATATAAAGTATCGGCTGAAGACAGAGATGCCATACAGGATATAAAGGCAGCAGCCGAGCAAAAAGAATTTGACATCCTGCTTGTCTTTATGTTTGACCGGCTCGGTAGACGGCAGAACGAAACGCCGTTTGTAGTAGAATGGTTCAACCAACAGGGCATTGAGGTATGGAGTACTCAGGAAGGTCAGCAGAGGTTTGAAAACGAAGCTGACTATCTCATAAACTTTATGCGTTACTGGCAAGCAAACGGTGAAAGTCGAAAAACCTCTACACGAGTTAAAACAAGACTTAGTCAATTAACTGCCGAAGGTGTTTACACCGGCGGCAATATTCCACACGGTTATAAACTCATACCCAGTGGTAACTTTAACAAAAGAGGCAAAGAGCTTAAAAAGGTCGTTATTGACGAAGACGAAGCAGAAATCGTCAAGTTAATATTCAGCAAGACTCTGAAAGAAGGTCTCGGCTCGCATCAGGTTGCAACACTGCTGAACAATAAAGGTATTCGCTCACACAACGGAAGTAAATTCCAGTGTAATACGATCAACAGGATATTAAAAAACCGTATGTATTGTGGTTACATCATTTCCGGCGGTACAGTATCACCACATCTGCCGGAGTTGCAAATCATCGATGAGCACGATTTTAATGAAGTCCAAAAAATATTGAAACAGCGCTCAAGAAAGAATGATGAAAAACAGCAGATCGCAAAAACCACGAGAGGTCATTCGCTGCTTTCAGGCAATGTTTACTGTGCGCATTGCGGAGGCCACATGGTTTCAACAAGTCATGTAGATAAATACATACGCAAAGACGGCTCAGTATATGAGTCAAGACGCACAAGATATATGTGCTGCAATCGAGTACGGTCTAAAACCTGTAAAGAAGCTCAGTCAGTATATTCTGCTGAAATTGTAGACAAGGCAGTCGAAACAGTGATCCTTGAATACCTTGCACGAATCAAAGAAACGCCAAAATCGATTGCGGTTGAAAAGCGGTACAAAGCTGAACTTCAAGCAATGAGAAAAAGGCTCAATGAGCTTAAAAAGGATAATGAATCCCTTAAGAATCAACTCATTGAACTGTCAGGTGAAATTGCAAACGCACTTATGGGAAACAGTAAATTCACTCCCGATATGTTATCTGATGCAATCGAAGCTACCAAGAAAAAGATTGCCGACAATTCAGAGCAGATTGCCGACTATGAGCTTAAAGTAGGTAATCAGCAGACCGCCATCGACAACCTTGATTACTACTATAACAACTTCAGAAGTTGGGCTGATGAATATCAATTCGCCACAAGGGAGCAGAAGAAAATGATTGCATGCAGCCTTATTAAAGAAGTTCGCATAGGACACGGTTATAACATAGAAATTGTGTTTGACATGAACTATAAGCAGTTCCTTGACTGTACAGAAGAAAGCAATAAACCGACTGAGTTAAAGATCGCAAGTTAAATGCAGGCTACTATAAAAGTCAACATTTTCTGGTGTATAATTCGACACTAACGAGAGCATGCGGCTGTTAACCGCAGGGTCGTTGGTTCGAGTCCAACTTGGGGAGCCACGAAGCCTCACAGCAGATCTGTTGTGAGGCTTTTTTCATACCTAAAAGGACAATTAAATAACGGGACTGTCTATTCAAAGAATCATGGCGTGTAATGATTAAAGAAAAATCATTGCACGCCCTTTTTTTGTTTCTAATTTTAAATAAAGAAAGGAAGTTTTAACCATGAAAACATATTTTATTTATTTACATATTTAACATCTACTAAGATTCTTTGCTTTACTTAACTTGCATTGCATGATAATATAGTAATGTGTATTTTATGAAAGTGAGTGTGCGTATGGGTAAAAAAAGTGCGATTGTTAAAACTATACTGATCGGTATACTGCTGGCAGTACTTATCGCATTGGCTATCGTGGTCATCTTAAGGCAATCACAAAAAAACAATGCGGTCGAATTTTCTGCCCCGTCAAATGCACAGGTGATTGATGCACCGGACAAGGATTTGCATTTGTATTTGTGGCTTGACAACGGTGTCCCTTATTACAGTATTGTCTATAATAATGAGGAAATAGTAAACGCCTCTCAAATGGGTATTGATACTACTATTGGCAATTTCAGCAGTGATTTTCAGCAGATAGAAATGTTGTCTTCAAATTTTAATGACACGGTTTGGTCACCTTTGGTTGGCGAAAAATCCGAAATTCAGGATAAGTATAACGAAAAGGTTTTCAGTTTAATTCAAAGTGATAATAAAAGTTTGTCTGTTGAAGTAAGAGCATACAATACAGGTATTGCCTTTCGATACATATTGCCTGATACATCTGTTTACGGTGATTACACAATTACAGATGAACAAACAAGATTTTCATTGACAACAAATGGAGTTGCTCTTTGCCACGAAAACGGTCAGCAGCAGATTGCAAAAAAGCACAAAATTAAAAATTTACCCAAAGAAACAAATATTCATCCTCCTCTTACCGCAGAATTTGACAGTGGCACAGCATTAACTCTTACCGTATCAAAGCTGGATAATTATGCTTATCCGCTTTTAAACAAAAATTCTCGGGGTTTGCTTAAACCCATCGAACAAGAGGTAAAGGTAACGGAGAACGGTCCCGCTGCATCCCCCTACTGGACTTTTGTTATAGGGGACAGCCTTGCGGATCTGCCCGAGAATAAAGATATCATCTTAAATTTAAACGATGAGCCCGATGAAGAGCAATACCGGTTTAGTCAGTGGGTAAAGCCCGGCAAAGCGCTTATGCTTGGATTGTTTGATGAAACCACAGAATCAATGAAATTATATGTTGATACTGCAAAAAAATGCGGTCTTGATTATTTAATACTTGATTTTGGCTGGTATGGTCCGGAATTTGATGAAAAATCAGATCCCCGGCTGGATCCCGATAAGTTGACGCCGGATCCCCATGATTCTGTGGAAATAGCCGAGGCAAAAGCCTTTATGCGCAATTATGTTACGGAAAACGGAGTATTCAACGCGTCAAACAAGCCGTTTAATGTGTATGAAAACTGCCCGTGGGGCGGTGATATTCAAATGTCGCCAAACATTAGCATTCCTGAAATCGTTAAATATGCAAAATCAAAGGATATCGGTATTTTCCTATATGTTAATGATGTTCAGCTAAACGACAGGCTTAACAGATATGATTTGGATGAATTGTTTGAACAGTTTTCAAACTGGGGCGTTGTGGGTGTAAAGCCCGGTTTTGTTCCCGATAAGTCGCAGGAAAATGAAGAAAGCACAAGAAATATAATCGAAACTGCCGCTAAATATAAACTGATGCTTACGGTTCACGATGAATGGATACAAACGGGTATAGAAAGAACTTATCCAAACCTGCTTTCTGCCGAGGGCGTTTTAGGGGATGAAGGACTTACCGAAAAAGATATAAAGGGAGATATTAATTCTTTGTTCGCACGAGGAGTTCAGGGCTTTACAGATCATACATTCTGCTACCCCGGCAAAGCTTCAAGAGGTTATCAGCTTGCGTCATCAGTTCTTTGGCCTACGGGTCTAAACTGTGTTTACTGGCCTTGGAAAAATACGGACACGAACAACAGAGAAACTATTGAAAATCTTCCTGAAGAAGAACGAGAGTTTTGGAAAGAAATGCCCGCTACTTGGGATGATTTAGTCGTCATAAAGGCAGAAATCTCTAAAACGGCAGCAACGGCACGCCGTACAGGCGATGTGTGGTATGTTGGCGTTGTCAGCGGTGCGTCGCAGAAAATCAGTTTTTCACTTGACTTCCTTGACAAGGATACGCAGTATGTAGCGGAATTTTATTATGACAGAGCAGGAAACACGGGTAAAAACAGCAACCGGGACAATCATGGCGAAGAAGCACAGCTTTTGCATGCCGCCTATCGTGTTGACAGTAACACAATCATAGAAAGACAAATGAAGTACGGAACAGGTATGGCTATTCGCATTCGCCCATCCGAAGCTGCGGATACATCCCTTCCGGATTACAGCAGTACAGCGCTTGACGGTTGACATATAAAACTTTTTTAGCAAATACTCCACACGGAAAACAAATATGCCAAGCCGGAATCTGCTGTCTTACGGATTCAAAGTCAAGCATGAATGATAAGCGAAGATATCAAAAGGTTTTGTTATACCGATAAACAGCGCACATGCGCAAGACAAATTCTTTTAGGATGGGAAACGCGACGGAATGAGCGGGAAATGATTTCTGATTGCGGAAATGCGAAAAAGCATTGCGAGCGATATGCAGTCCGCGGCAACGCAGGGTCGTTGGTCCGAGTCCAACTTGGGGAGCTAAAAGAAAAGGAACCGTAGTTTGGTTCCTTTTTTATGTTTATTTCCCGTGTTTCTTTTTTATGATGATGGCGGCGGCTGCAATGCATAGCACTGCGGCTGCAGCGCAAATGGCGGCGGTTCTGCCTGCATTTTGCGTATCGGTCGTCTGCGCCGGTGCGCCGGTCGTGGTTTCTGCGGCGATGCTGTTTTCCGTGGTGCCGGGAACGCCCTGTTCAGACTCCGTTGCGGCGGCGGAAGTGCCCTGCGTTTCGCTTTCGCCGGCGGGATTTTCGGGCGCGGCAGATGTGCCGCTGAAATCAACCAAAACGTTAATATACGGCAGTTCTTTATTCTCCGTCAGCAATTCAAGGGTGATCGTATTGCCCTCTTCGCTGAGCACTCTGTAATCCTTCCCCTCGGTGAGGAGCGGAAATTCCCAGCCGGTAACCGTGCCCTCGCCGCTGTACGTGATCTTGGTGCCGCCGGTCTCCGGGTCTGCCATGGCGCCCACCACATCTCCGTTTTCCACACCGTTTACGTATCCGAGCGAGTCCTGCGCGTTCGGCCTCGGTTCCCAATATTTTGTGGTGGTCTCTGCAAAGGCGTACACGCCGCCCGTTACCGTGATCGTAAGGATCATTACAAACGATACGAGTATGGATGTGATCTTGTTCATAATTCCACCGCCCTGCGTTCCTGCCGCGCAGAATATGCGGCGGCGCGCAAGGCGACCTCCTTTGATGATATGGCGGGAACGGTTTTATATCCCGCAGGTAAAGCCGGCGCGCCACGCATGACACACCGGATTTTGAATGTTTTATTTTTTAAATAGCTTTGCGCCGAGTTTTTTTAAAGCGTTGGCAGCGGGCTTTTCAACAGCATAATAAGTCAGTATTCCCAAAAGGATCGCAAAGATAAGGGATATGGCAATGCACCACAGGCCGTGCTGCCGGATAAAATCCGTATTTTTCCACAGCGTATCCTTTAGTATCCAAAAGGCGATCTGCTGCATCATATATATGGAATAGGCGTATTTGCCCGCAAAGCCGAAGATTTTATTGTTAAAAATACGGGAAAGAATGCCCCTGCCGCTTATCATGCATACAAGCAGCACGGAAAACAGGATCACGATGAAAAACTGATTGCCGTAGGTGTTGTCCCTTGAAAGAAAATGGCGCATCAGCAGTGCCGCGCTTGCGATCTCGGCAAGCGAAAAGGCTGCGCCAATCAGAAGATTCTGCGTCTTCGTGCCCCTGAAATCTTTTACCGCCGGCATGTTTTGTATGCAGTTCAGGCATACGCCGATCAGATAGCCTACGCCGATCCCGCCGAGCGCCCTTACAACGCCGAGGCTGAACACGTCGTTTATCGTTTCTCTGCCGAAAAATCTGTTTACCAGCAGAACGTAGGAAAAATAGGAGATCACGCCGATCAGCACATTGCACATTTTTTTGTTCCGCGCGCATTTCAGCAGCACGAAATAGAAAAGTATTGCCCAAAAGAACGGGGAAACATACCATGTGATGCCCTGATAATCCAGCGAAACGCCTATGCACTGCAAAAAAAGCGCGTTAAAAAGGCTCGGGATCTCGTTCTCCCCAAAAAACAGCACGCCGATCACTACCGTCACAAACAGCACGGGCCAAAGCCTGGCGATCTTGTTGTATGCAAATTCCTTAACGGAAAGATCCGGCCTTTTGCTGTAGGAGCGAAACAGAAAATACCCGGCTATGATGAAAAAGCATTCCACGATAAAGCCCGCATATTCGCAGTCGTCCGCAAGCCGGTTAAGAAATGCCGTGCCGCCGTCCGTTACCGTGATCAGATTATTATGCAGCAAATGATAATAAATGATCATGGCGGAGAAAATGAACCGTACAAATTCAATATTATATAATTTTTTTTCGTTATTATATAACTTCTTTTCGCTTGAGGTATCCATCAGCCGTCCTCCGTAATTATAGAAAAAATTCTAACATGAAAAAGGCTCTCTGTCAAGAAAGGCGGATATGGATAAAACTTCCGCGCAAAACCGCGAAAACACACGCAGGAGAATAAGCGGCGGCGCGTATTTTTTTACCGCCGCCGGGCTATGAAACCCGCGGGAAATATGTTACAATATATCTGATGATAGTATTTGCGAACAGGAGGGGCGTTATGAAAGGAAAGATCGTTATTGCCGGAATGGGGCACGGCGGGCTTGCCGCCGCTGCGGAGCTTGCCGCGCACGGGTATGATGTGACCGTGCTGGAGCAAAAGAGCAAAGGCACGCTTGGCTATGATTGGACGGATATTTTTGACCCAGAAGCGTTTGCCGCCGCAGGGCTGCCGATGCCCGATCAAAAGCTTTATACGTATAAAGAGGATATGACTTTCGTTAACCCCTCCATGACCGTGCGCCTGCGCCAGCACGTGCCGCAGGATAAAAGAGAGATCAAAATGGAGCGGCGCCGTAAAATACAAGCCTTACGCGCTTTTATCGGTCACCACGATGCGCAAAGAGATCACCTTTTCCATGTGTGTGCGCGGTAATGCGGAGGATCGCCGCATCGTAGAGCGCTTTTTTGACCTGCTGGAAAAGAACATAAACGCGCTGATCGGCAGCTGAGCGCCGTCGGTTTTACACAAATAAGCAGGCTGTAAAAAAATCGTTGATTTGCGAGATTTGAGCAAATTAAACCCGCTAAAACCACTATATATAGTAGTTTTGGCGGGTCTTTTTCGTTTAGAAGGAGTTTATTACAGCCTCCTCTTTTTATTCCTATTTGGATAAGCCTTGCCGGGGGGCACGGCCGGTTATTCGGTCAGTGTGCCGGCGGCTTTTCTTCTTTCCTCAAGCTCCTTTGTGATCTGCTCTTTCTTTTTGCCCACAAGATCATAGAAGAACATGGGCACGGTGCACAGCAGCAGGCTGATCGCCGGAACAATGGAGATCAGGCTGAACATGCCCTGGCGCACCGCGTGCGTCATCTCCAGCGGATTGGCGGTCACGTTTGCGCTTATCGATGCAACGTCAAGATCAACGATCATATACATGATCACGATAAAGCCGGTGGCAAGCGCGTTGCTGAAAGCCGTAACAAAGCTCATGATCGCCTGCCCGGTGCCGGCAAGGCGCACGCCCGTTTTCCATTCCATATAGTCCAGGCAGTCGCCGATCATGGCAAACGCGCACACGTTGATCGCGCCCAGCGGAATGCAGGAGATCACAAAGAACGGCACGCAAGCCCAAAAGTTTTCGTACCCTATAAAGTAGATGATCAGGCTGGATACCGCGCCCAGCACGGAGGTGCTGATGATGATCTGCTTATAGTTAAATTTTTTGAAAACAAGCGGCATGACCAGCATGGTCAGGAACATGCCCGCCGCAGCGGCAACCTGAAAAACAGTGGATACCAAACTGATGTTGGACTGCAATGCCGCCTCGCGCTCCGCGCCCGTAAGCCCGGAGGGATCCTTGCCGATATAAAAGGCATACCTTGCCACGTGCACGGCGCCTGCCTGATAGAGATAGCGCGCGGCGGAAAGAATGCCCATAAGCGCCGTCAGGATCAGCGGCTTGCAGCCGAAGATGATTTTCACAATGCCCTTTTCGCCCTTCTTTTTCTTGGGCGGGGGCGGCAGATTCACGCGCTCTTTTGTTTTAAAGTAAACGGGTACAAAAAGTATGTTGCCCACGATCGCGCAAAACAGCGTGATCGTCATGTATTTCGTTTCCTCAAGCTGCGTGCCGCTTAAGTTAAAGAGCGGCAGAATGAAGCCCAGCAGCATGAAAAACGCCATGGGTATCGCGGAGCCGACGCCGTTTGCCGTGCGCGCCTTGCTTATGATCGCGCCGCGCTCGTCCGGATTCGGCGACATCAGATTCGGCAGGCTCCAGAAAGGCACGTCGCTCACCGAATAAACGGTGGACCACAGCAGATAGGTCATCACGGCGTAAGCCATAAGCGCGCCGCCGGAAAGATCCGGGGAATAGAAGAGCAAAACGGTGAGTACGGCAATGGGTATCGGCGTGTAGATGATATAGCTTTTCAGCTTGCCGTGCTTTGGGTTTGCCCTGTCCATATAATAGCCGAGAACGGGATCGATCGCTGCGTCCCAGATCCTTGCAAGCAGCACCAAAAGCAAAACGAAAAGCGGTGTGAGCTTCATTACGTTCAGGTAAAAATCAGATATGTAAGAGCTCATGATGGCATAGACCATGCCCTGCCCCAGCGCGCCTATCGCGTAGGTCATCCACTCTTTTGTGGGCACATAATTTTTCATAGATGTTCTCCCTCTAAGATCACTTAAAACTTATGCCTTTTCAATATTTGATAACAGCGTTATTGCTGTCTATCCCGTTTGCGTTATAAAGAATATCGCAGAGTATGGGGCGAAGCTCGCTTTTATAGCTCTCTTTCAGCTTTGCCGCAGGGGCAAGGGCGAATACCCTGTCCGTTATCGCAAGAAATGAATCATATTCCGCGCTGCCTGGCGCGTAATTGCGCGTGCCGCCGTAAACGTTGTTGACAAGCGTCACCATAAAATCGCAAAGGCGCACGTCATACATTCTGGGCGCTATCCTGCTCTGCACGCCGAGCAGCCTGCCTGCCTTTTTGAATGTAAGCTTATCAAGCAGCCTGCCCAAAAGATTGATGGGAACTTTCAGCTTTTCGGAGGTCTCCTTTTTCAGGCTGAAGCTCTCGCCAAGCTCGCAAAAGCGGTCTATGTCATGCGCGGCAGCGTCAAAAATATCGTGCAGCATATAATCAAAATGCTTTTCCAGATACATCATATACGGTTTGCACTGTAAATCGTAATCTATCGTTTTTACATGCTGCGTTTCAACGTTTAATGTATCGCTGTCCAAGATCATTTTTCTGATCGGGCTGGGATATGCCGTCAGGCATGCGGTGTTGATCTCGTAAAGCCGGTTGCCGGCAGGGCTGTCAAAATAATTGATGCTCTGCATATGCGTGTGCCCGGTAAAGAGGAAACGCACGCCCGCGTCCGCAAGAAAAGCGGCGATCCTGTCGCAGTCGTCTATCATTTCATGCGGGCTGAACGAACGGTAAAATTTAACGGGTGAAAGCAGCGGGTGGTGGCAGACGCAAAGCATTTCGTCTCCCGCCGTTTTTGCCGCATAAAGCTGCGCGCTTGCCCATTCCAGCTGTTCGGGCGAAAAGCCGTAGCTCTCGGAACCCCAGCCGTCGCGGTCGTCATTGAGCATGAGCAGGCGGTAGCCGTCCGCAAGCTGCGCACAGTAGGAGCCTGTGGGCTTGTGGGTGCTGATGGCTTCGTTTAAACCGAAGTCATAATAGATGTCAAAAAGCTGCTCCTTTGTTGCGCTCTCAACTATGTATTCGCCCTTTTCCGGGCTGTAGCCCTTTGGGTCGGGTCGTATATCGTGTGACGCGGTGATCAGAAAAATCCGTTTTCCGGTATCTTTAAGCTTTTTAAGCTTTTCGGCAAGCGAATAGTGGCCGGCAAGCTCTCCGTCGCAGACCACGTCGCCCGTAACAAGCACAATGTCCGTTTCCTTGTCTGCGGCAATATGTTCAAAAACAGAATCTATGATCGCCTCGCTCTCGGCAACGCAGCGCTGGTCATAAAGCGCCCGCTTTTCCCAAGCTTCGCCGGCGGCGCCGAGCACCCTTGCCGGGTAGTAATGCAGGTCTGTTATCTGAAAAAACTTTAGCAAGCAAAAACACCTCCTATTCTATTATAAAGCTTTTCAAAAAATTTACAACAGTATTTTTCCGGGAATCGAACACAATATGGTTTTAAGCGGCAGCTTACCGTATTAACAGCATTAATTGTATCAAAATTATTAAAATATGGTTACAAAAATTGCATAATGTGCGCACATATGGTATAATTGTGAAAAATTGTGCGCATATATAGGCCTTTTTGCGGTTTTGGCTGTTCTGCCCGGAGGTTGAAAAATGATCATTTACGATATTTCGCCGGATATTACGGCGGCTCCTCTCTATCCCGGAGACAGCGCGCCCGAGCTTTGCCGCCGCGCGGATATAGCAGCGGGCAGTGAATACAATCTTTGCGATATTTCCATGTGCCTGCATACCGGCGCGCACATCGACGCCCCTTTGCATTATTTTGAGGACGGCAAAAGCGTGGATATGCTTTCCGCCTCAAAATTTATCGGCAGATGCGTCGTGAAAGAGGCAAACGGCCCCGTAACGGCGCAGTGGGTGGAGAAAAATCTGCCGTGGGACTGTAAAAGGCTGATTATAAAATGCCGCTCAAACGGGTATCTTATGGATAACGCCGTGTTTGAGCTTTGCAGATTCAATTTGGAGCTGATCGGTATAGACTCCCTTTCCATAGCCTCGCAGGAAAACGAAGGCGCGGTGCACAGAGAACTGCTGAATAACGGCATTGCCGTGCTGGAGGGCATAGATCTTACCGATGTTGAACCGGGCGAATATTTTTTGTTCGCCCCTCCCATAAAAATAGGAGGTGCCGAAGCGGCGCCGTGCAGAGCCTTGCTTATAAAAGGCATTATTGCAACGGAAGCAGAATTATGAAAGCGTTTTTAAAAAAATGGCTTGCTCCCATCAAGTTTAAGCGCCTGTTTGATATCATAGCGTCCTTTTTTGCGCTTATAATACTTTCTCCGCTGTTTCTTGTAATATGCGTGATCAATCTTTTCACGCCGGATACAAAGGTGTTTTTCACACATGAAAGACGCGGCAGAAAGGGCAAGCCTTTCAAGATCTATAAATTCCAAACGATGAAAAACAATACGCCCAACTGCGCTACGGGGGAGCTTGAAAACCCGGAGCAGTATATCACGAAGCTGGGCAGGGTGCTGCGCAGAACAAGCCTTGACGAGCTGCCTCAGCTGTGGAATATCCTCAAAGGGGATATGAGCTTTGTGGGTCCGCGCCCGCTGATCTCCAGCGAGATCAGAGCGCACCGCCTGCGCCTGGAATACGGGGTATACCGATTCAGGCCCGGGCTTACGGGGCTTGCGCAGGTAAAGGGCAGGGACAGTATATCCCTTATGAAAAAAATGAAGTATGATAAGGAATACTGCGATAACTGGAGCCTTAAGCTGGATTTTAAGATACTGCTTGAATCCGTGCGCGTGTGCATTAAGCAGGAGGGCTTTCACGAGGGCATCTTCCACCGCAGGTGATCCCGCCCGCGCACGATGCGTATATATTCTATAATAAATGTAATTAATTTACCGAAAAGAGTTTTGAGCTATGGACAGAAATTTTATTGACGGCTACCTTGAATGGCAGTCCGATCCTGAAATAACCGGCGTAAACAAGCTGCCGCAGCACGCAACTTTAATGCCGTATGCAAGCTTTGAAGAGGCAAAGGCATGCGAACGGTATAAATCCTCCTGCTGCAAGCTTCTGAACGGCAAGTGGAAATTCAAGCTGTATAAAAACTACGCCTATAAGCCAACCGATTTTGCCCAGCCGCATTATGACGCGCATAATTGGGACAGCATTCAGGTTCCCGGCTCGTGGACGATGCAGGGGTATGACAGAAATCAGTATTGCAACGTGCGCTACCCCTGGGAGGGCAGCGAGGATATCTGCCCGCCCAGCGCGCCTACAAAGAATAACCCCGTCGGCTGTTATCTGAAAAGGATACATATCAATAAATCCCTGCTCACAAAGCGCGTAGTGCTCTGCTTTGAGGGTGTTGAATCCGCTTTTTATCTTTATGTAAACGGAGAGCGGGTGGGCTACAGCGAATCTACCTTTAACAGAAGTGAATTTGATATATCGCGCTGGCTCGTTGAAGGCTCAAACGTGATCGGTGTGGAAGTATACCGCTGGTGCACGGGCAGCTGGCTGGAATGCCAGGATATGTGGCGCATGGCGGGCATCTTCCGCGATGTTTATATCTACACCACGGAGCGCGAGTATATCCGCGATTTCATCATAAGCGCAGAGCCGAGCGAAACGATGACGGACGGCTATTTTGACCTGCTCGTAAAAACGAACGGCGCCTATGAAGGACTTTCGCTCGATATAAATATACTCGATGAAAACGGCGATACCGTTGCCATAGACAGCCGTTACGCCGAGGAGGATAACGTTACGAAGCTGCGCGCCATCGTTACCGGCGCAAAGTTCTGGAGCGCGGAGGCTCCGAACCTTTATACGCTTGTCATAACCCTGAAAAACAACGGCATTCCCATAGAATATATCAGCGCAAGATTCGGTTTCAGAAAAGTGGAGATCAAGGACGGCGTCATCCGTATAAACGGCAAAAGAGTTGTGTTCAAGGGCACCAACCGCCATGAGTTTGACTGCGAACGCGGCAGGTATATGACGGAGGATACGATGCTTACGGATATTCTGCTTATGAAGCAGAACAATATAAACGCCGTGCGCACCTCCCATTATCCCAACTGCCCGCGCTGGCTGGAGCTTTGCGATGCGTACGGGCTTTATGTTATAGATGAAAATAATATGGAGACCCACGGCACCAACCGTTCCAAGATCATCGGCTGCCCGCAGATCCCGGATTCCCGCCCGGAGTGGGAAAAGGCGTGTATGGATAGGCTCAAAGCGCTCTATAACCGGGATAAGAACCATACCTCGGTCGTTTGCTGGAGCCTCGGCAACGAGAGCCTCGGCGGCGAAACGCCCAAAAAGATGTATAAGTGGATCAAGGACGCCGATCCCAGCCGCTTCGTTCATTTTGAGTGCGATCGCGACCCGAATGAGAAAGAGCTTTCCGACGTGCAGAGCAAGATGTACGCAAAGCCGTGGGAATGCGAGGAATACGCCGTAACGCAAAGGGACGGCAGACCGTATATCCTTTGCGAATATACCCACGCTATGGGCAATTCCTGCGGTTCAACCGATGAATATACCAAATTGTGGGATAAATATCCCTGCCTGCAGGGCGGCTTTGTTTGGGACTGGGTGGATCAGGCAATAAAAACGACCGATGAAAACGGCACCGAGTACCTTGCCTACGGCGGCGATTTCGGCGAGAATCCGCATGACGGGCATTTTTGCGGAAACGGCCTCCTGTTTGCGGACAGACGCCCCACGCCAAAGCTTTATGAGATAAAAAAGCTGTATCAAAACGTTGATTTTAAGGCGATAGATGCGGAAAAGGGAATCATTGAGATTAAGAATAAATTCATGTTCACCGATCTTGATGCATTCACTTTGCGCTGGCGCCAGTGCTCGGATAAAGGCGTGCTCAGAGAGGGCGAGCTTAACGTCAGCTGCCCGCCGGAGGGCAAGACCACGGTGGATCTTGAGCTGAACAGGATCACGCCAACGGAATGTTATCTTGAGCTTGAATTCGTTACAAAAGAGGAGACTGCGTGGTGCGGCGCGGGGCATACCGTTGCCGAGGAGCAGTTTGTTATAAACGAATTTGAAAATACCTATGACGAGCTTGAAACCGGCGAGGAGCTTGTTGTGGCGGATACTTACGGTTCGCTGCGCATTTTGACGCAGGATATCAATATCCGCTTTGAACGCAGGGAAAGAAACCAGCTTTATTCCATAAAAATAGGCGAGGAGGAGCTGCTTGCCGCCCCTGTAAGGCTCAATTTCTGGCGTGCCCTTACGGATAATGACCGCGGCACGCGAGCCGGCTCACGCCTCGGCTGCTGGAGAGACGCGGGCGACACGCCGGGCATCTACAATAACACCAAGTTTTCCATAGAGGGCTATAAAATACTTGAAAACGGCAAAAAGGTGATTGTTACCTGCGGCGCCGTAGTATGCACCCAGCCGGAATCCAAGGCAACGATCATCTACACGATCACCTCAAAGGGCATAGAGGTGGATATGCAGTTCAGGCCGGACGAAGCGCTGCCGGAAGTGCCGGAGATATCGATGCTGTTTGAGCTTCCGGGCGATTTTGAAAACGTGACCTACCTTGGCGCAGGTCCGTTTGAGAATTATATAGACAGAAATAACGCCGCAAAGATCGGGCTTTATACGGATACCGTTGAGAATATGTATACGGATTATTTAAAGCCCCAGGAATGCGGCAACAGAACGCAGGTGCGCTACGCAACGCTTATAGGGAACAAAAAAGCCTTTACCGTTGTTGCTCAGCCGGTCATGGAAATGAACATAAGCCGCTGGCTGCCCAAGGAGATAGAAAACGCCTGGCATAAAAAGGAGCTGCCGCAGAGCAATAAAACAGTGCTTCGCGTTATCGCGCGCCAGCAGGGCGTCGGCGGGTATGACAGCTGGGGCGCGCAGTGCAACGAAAAATATCTGAATAAAACAGGCAGAACCTATCGCCTGAAATTCCAGATCAGATTTTAGAGCCGCTGCCGGCGCGTATATTTGCGGCGTGCAGATCATAACATTTTCGTAAGATAAAAATTAAGAAAATCAAAATCGCTTGACTTTTAATTCTAAAGGTATTATATTGTTATACACAAATCAAGATGCTTTAGTAATCAGTTTTAATTATGAGTACAGAGAGGTAAAGCAAAATGAGATCTCTTAAAGAAACTGCAATGACCATTGCGGTTAAACAGGCGGTCAAATACGCCCGAAAGGATTTTAACAAAAACGCACCCAAAATACTTTCGCTCCTGGAAGCGGCAGATGTCAAAAAGGTAAACCGCTCCACCTATGCGGGGCTTCACAAGGTGCTTGATGATCCGGATAATAACTGGATGCAGTTTGCAAGATCGCTTGCGTGCGATACGAATGAAGATGTGCTGATGAAGCTCATTCCGCCTATGATGAACGTGGCGATCAACAGCTATGATATAAGAATGAAGAGCATTGAGAAATACGGCTGCAACGTGCCGTGGGCTATCCTTATGGATCCCACCGCAGCCTGCAATCTGAAATGTATCGGCTGCTGGGCGGCGGAATACGGCCATACGAGCCAGCTTTCTTATGACGATCTGGCAAGGATCATAAGCCAGGGTAAAGAGCTCGGCACATTCATGTATCTTTACACGGGCGGCGAACCCACCATGCGCAGAGCGGATCTTATGCGCCTTTGCCGTGAGAATCCCGATTGCGTGTTCATGAGCTTTACGAACGGCACGCTTATTGATGACAGCTTTGCAGATGAGATCGGCGAGGTCGGCAACTTCCTGCCTGCGTTTTCCATAGAGGGCTATGAGGAGGATAACGATTTCCGCCGCGGAGACGGTACGTTCAAAAAATGCACCGCCGCCATGAAAAGGCTTAAGGACAGGGGTATCCCCTTCGGCGCTTCGCTTTGCTACACCAGCAAGAACACGGATGTGCTCTCTTCAGATGAATACATGGATTGGCTGATTGACCAGGGTGTTAAATTTGCGTGGTTCTTTACATATATGCCAACCGGCGCGGGCGCCGTTACCGATCTTATGGTAAGCCCGGAGCAAAGGGCGCTCATGTATAAAAAGATGCACGAGTGGAGACGTACAAAGGCGATCTTTGCCCTTGATTTCTGGAACGACGGCGAATATGTTCAGGGCTGTATTGCCGGCGGCCGCCACTATTTCCATATCAATTCAAACGGCGACTGCGAACCCTGCGCATTCGTTCACTATTCCAATGTAAACATCAAGGAATGCTCCGTGCTGGACGCGCTCAGGAGCCCGCTGTTTATGGAATACAAGCGCAATCAGCCGTTCAACAACAATATGCTCCGCCCCTGCCCGGTGCTTGACAACCCCGGCGCGATCAGCAAGATGGTTGCAAAAACCGGCGCTTATTCAACGGAAATGGTTCATCCCGAATCCGCAAACGAGCTGTTTGATAAGACCATTGCGGCGGCAAAGGCATGGAAAGTCAAGGCTGACGAGCTTTTCGACCGTGACGAGTATATCAGAAAGCACGTTAAGGACGAAAATATGTATAACTATGAGAAATCCGATGAGGAAAGGGATTTTTCAGAGTTTGAAAAAACAGAAACAGAGTCTGCCGCGGAATAATTTCATACGTTTAAACAAGGGCGTGTCGCAAGATGCGCCCATATCTTTGTTTGGCAGAACGCCGCGCTGCCGCGAACTGCGGCGCAAAAATCATTTTTCAGAGGTTGATCTATTATGCTTTTCGGCAAAAAAAGCACGGGCATTGATTATATAATAGCGGGGCTGGGAAATCCCGGCGCAAAATACGAAATGAGCCGCCATAACGCCGGCTTTCTTGCCGTTGAGCTTATGGCGCGCGAAAATAATTTTGATATAAAACGCCTCAAATTCCACGCGCTGACCCGTGATTTCGTCATCGCAGGCAAAAAATGCCTGGTGATGAAGCCGCAGACCTTTATGAACAATTCCGGCGAGGCTGTCGGCGAGGCGGCGCGGTTTTATAAGATCCCGCCGCAGAATATAATTGTAATATCCGATGATATTTCGCTTGATGTGGGCAAGATAAGGATCCGCCGCAAAGGCTCCGCCGGCGGCCACAACGGCTTAAAGAGCATTATACAGCATCTGGGAACGGAGGATTTTCCGCGCGTCAAGATCGGCGTGGGTAAAAAACCGAACGCATATACCGATCTTGCGGACTGGGTGCTCGGCAGCTTTCCGAAGGAGCAGGAACCACAGCTCAAACAGGCGCTTGAAAACGCCTGCAACGCGGTTTCCCTGATCGTAAACGGTGAGATCGATCAGGCGATGAATCTATATAACTGAAGCAAAAGCAAGAGAGATAAATCCGCCCATAAAAAACGGTTTCGGATTTACCTTCCTTGCTTAAGAAAGACAGATACTATGTCCTGTATTTACGAAATCTTTAAAAACAGCGGGGAGTTTGTCCGCCTTGCCGCGGCAACGGGCGCTACGGGCGTTCTCGGCGCGGCGGATTCGGTCAAGCCCCCGCTTATACACGCTTTAGCGCTCGCCCGCGGGGGCAGGGCGCTTGTTGTCGTGCCCGATGAGGCGTCCGCCGTACGGATGGCGGAAAATCTTTCAGCGTATCAAAACGGCGTTCTGCTCTATCCGTCGCGCGAATTTACGTTTGATCAGGTTACAGGCGTTTCCCACGAATATGAGCATATCCGTCTCGGCGTGCTTGCAAGGGTGCTTTCGGGCGATTTTACGGCGGTCGTGTGCAGCGTCAACGCGGCGTGCCAGCTCACAATGCCGCCGCAGGAGCTGAAAAAACGCACGCTGAAGATAAAACCGGGCGATACCGTCAGCCTTACGGAGCTTGCAGACAGACTGGTCTATGCAGGTTACACGCGCTATGAGCAGGCGAACGGCGTTTCGCAGTTTGCCATACGCGGCGGCATTGCGGATATTTTCCCGCCCGGCAGTTCAGAGCCTGTCCGGCTTGAGTTTTGGGGCGATACGGTAGATACGATCTCTACTTTCGACCCGGTCAGCCAAAGGCGCACCGGCAGGATAGAGGAAATAGAGATCATTCCGGCAACGGAGGTGCTTTTTGAATCAAACGAAAAATTTGCAAAAAGCATTGAAACGCTTTCCGCCTCCCTGCGCGGCAAGGCGGTAAAGGCGCGCGAAAGGCTTGATGCCGACGCGGAAGATCTCAGAAAAGGGATCCAGCCCGCCTGCTGTGACAGATATCTGCCGCTTGCCTACCGTTCAAACGGAATTTTTGATTATTTTGAAAGCGGCGATCAGCTGTTCGTCTGCGAAAGCGCCAAGGTAAAAGAGCGCCAGCAGAATTCGGATAAGCTGTGGCGGGAACGCATCAAATTTGCGTTTCAGGATCTTACGCTCTGCAAGGGGCTTGATAAATTCAGCCTTGATTTTGAGGAGCTTAAAGCCGTTTATGAAAAGCTGGGCGCAGTCTATCTGGATTCGCTGCCGCGCGGTTCTTTTGACACGCCTGTTTCCTGCCTTGCAAACTTTAAAACGCAAAGCTTTAACCGCTGGAGCGGAAAAGTGGGCGAGCTTGAAGAAGAGATAACGCCGCTGCTCAAAAACGGCTACACCGTCTGTATCATGGCGGGTACGGAAAGAAGCGCCCGCGCGCTTGCAAACGATCTTAGTGACGACGGTATAAAAACGGTCTTTGCGCCCAAGCTGCCCAAAAGCTTTCAGGCGCGCGCCGTGACCGTGACCATGGGCAGCGTTTTTGCAGGGTTCAGGATAGCGGATATAAAATTTGCGCTTTTCACGCATACCAAGGCGCAGGTAAAGCAAAATAAAAAAAGAAAAGCAAGTGTTAAAAATGCGATACATTCGCTTGACGAGCTTTCGGTTGGCGATTATATTGTGCACGCCGTGCACGGAATCGGCGTTTTTGAGGGCATTCAGGCGCTGGAGCTGAACAAGGTCAAAAAGGATTATATCAAAATATCCTATGCAAAGGGCGACGCGCTTTACGTGCCCGTAACGCAGCTCGATCTTGTTTCAAAATATATCGGCCCCGGCGATAACGCAAACGTTAAGATCAACCGCCTCGGCGGCGGAGAATGGAAAAAGACAAAGGCAAGGGTGCGTGAATCCGTTAAGGATATGGCAAAGGAGCTCATCGCGCTCTATGCAAAGCGTATGAGCACAAAGGGCTATGCTTTTTCTGAAGATACGGATCTTCAGCGTGATTTTGAGCTGCGCTTTGCGTATGAGGAAACGGAGGATCAGCTCAGATGCACGGAGGAGATCAAGCGGGATATGGAACGCCCCGTGCCTATGGAACGCCTGCTCTGCGGCGATGTGGGCTTCGGCAAAACGGAGGTTGCGCTTAGAGCGGCGTTCAAGTGCATTTCCGAGGGCAAGCAGTGCGCCATACTTGTGCCCACAACGGTGCTTGCCATGCAGCATTTCAATACCGCAAAGGAACGGATGGAGGCATTTCCCGTTCATATAGAAATGCTTTCCAGATTCGTGCCGGCGCAAAAGCAAAAAGAGGTGCTGAAAGGTCTTCAGTCCGGCAGTGTGGATCTCCTGATCGGTACGCACAGAATGATCAGCAAGGATATCAGATTTCATGATCTGGGTCTGCTGATCGTGGATGAGGAACAGCGCTTCGGCGTTGCGCAAAAGGAGCGGCTGAAACAAAAATTCCCGCGCGTAGACGTGCTCACGCTCTCCGCCACGCCGATACCCCGAACGCTCAATATGGCCATGAGCGGTATACGCGATATGAGCGTCATAGAGGAGGCGCCGGCAGACCGCTATCCCGTTCAGACCTATGTGCTGGAATATGATTTCGATATCCTTACGGAGGCCATGCAGCGCGAGCTGGAACGCGGCGGGCAGTGCTATTACCTGCACAATAATATAGATTCCATAGACGGCACGGCGGCAAGGATAAAACGGGCGCTCCCCGATGCGAATGTTGCCACTGCGCACGGCAGAATGACGCAGGAGCAGCTTTCCGATATCTGGGCAAAGGTGGTAAACGGAGAGATCGATATACTCGTCTGCACCACCATCATAGAAACGGGCGTGGACGTTGCAAACGTGAATACGCTCATTATTGAAAATGCGGACAGATTAGGCCTTGCCCAGCTGCATCAGATCAGGGGCAGGGTGGGCAGAAGCTCGCGCCGTGCCTTTGCGTATTTCACCTTTACGCGCGGCAAGGAGCTTACGGAGATTGCTCAAAAGCGCCTTGAAGCAATTCGGGAGTACACGGAATTCGGCTCCGGCTTTAAGATCGCCATGCGTGATCTGGAGATCCGCGGCGCAGGCTCGCTGCTCGGCAGCCGCCAGCACGGGCATATGGAGGCAGTCGGCTACGATATGTACCTGAAGCTGCTGGGTGACGCCGTTGCCGAGGAAAAGGGAGAGATCAAAGAGGGAGAGGAAACGCCCGAATGCCTTATCGATCTCCCGATAGAAGCGCATATACCCGAAAGCTATATTGCCTCAACACCGCAAAGGCTTTCCATGTATAAGCGCATTGCCGCCGTGCGTACGGACGCGGACGCCAACGATGTGCTTGACGAGCTTAGGGACAGATTCGGCAATCCGCCGCCGTCCATAAACGGGCTGCTCCAGATCTCTCTGCTCAGGAATGCCGCCTCAGAAGCGGGCATCTATGAGATCTCTCAGCGCAACGGTTCCGTTCTGCTCTATATGGCGCAGCCGGATGTGCGCTATGCCGTTGAGATGAATAAGGCAATGAAGGGGCGCGTCATGCTCTCCGCCGCAAAGAAACCGTATATCGCCGTTAAGCCCGGCGAGGAAGATGTGCTCCAGACCGTTAAAACAAGTATTGAGATCATCGAAAACGTAAAAAAATCGATCTCTCAGCCTGATGTAAACACAAACGAATAAAATATTGTATAAAAAAACACCGCACGGGCATACTGCTCTTGAGGTGTTTTTTATGTCTACACAGTCCAATTCAAAAAAATCAGGTAAAAACCTTAAGATACTTTTCTCCGCAGTCTGCGTTTTTATCATTGCCGTGGGTGTGGTGGTCTATTTTTCAACAAGCTCTGCAGATGATGTGAACGAGCCGACCACCATTGCGGATACAACTGCCGTGCAGAATCCCGTAACCGTGCAGGATACAACGGCGGCGCAGACGACCACGCAAGCCACTACCGCCCGGCAGACGACGCAGCAGGAGGAAACATCCATGCCCCAGGGCGAGGACAATACCCCTTATAAAAGCTATTACGAATACCCGCTTTCGGAAACGGCGGTTCAGGGCTATACGGAGGAACTCGTTAAAAACGATACCATGGGAGATTACAGGAGCCATACGGCAGTGGATTTCAAGGGCGCGGCGGGCGATTCCGTGATCGCCGTTAATGACGGCCTTGTGCTGGATGTCTATAATGATTCTCTGCTCGGCATGACGGTGGAGATTGACCACGGCGGCAAGCTGGTAGCAAGGTACTGCGGGCTGGATTCGGTAAGTGTCAGCGCCGGCAGCCGCGTAGAGGCGGGGCAGGAGATCGGTACACTCGGTTCCGTGCCGTTTGAGGCCTCTTTGGAAAGCCATCTCCATTTTGAGACCCTGCTGGACGGCGCTTATGTTGACCCGCTGACCGTTATGGGCAAAACGGAATAGCCTTGCATAAACAAAACCCGGGCGAGCCGCTTCGTCCGGGTAAAATTTATATGCTTATATCAAGCTCTCTGATTTTGTTTCTGAGCGCAAGCCAGTCCTGAAAGGCAAGCTCTTTGTTGTTGGGGTTTCTGAGGATCGCCGCCGGGTGGTAGGTGCCCATCATCAGCACGCCGTTTTTCTCAATAAATACGCCGTGCTCTTTCGTTACCCTGAAATCGGGCGAGATCAGCTTTTGGGCGGAGATCCTGCCCACGCAAACGATGATCTTCGGGCGTATGATCTTAAACTGCTCTCTGAGCCAGGTAATGCACGTGTCCTGCTCCTCCGGCTTGGGGTCGCGGTTTTTCGGCGGGCGGCATTTTACCATGTTTGCAATATAAACGTTTTTTTCTCTTGAAAGGTCTACCGCCGCAAGGAAATTATCCAGCAGCTGGCCGCTTCTGCCAACGAAAGGCCTGCCCTGCAGATCCTCGTTTTCGCCTGGGCCTTCGCCGATCAGCATGATATCGGCGTCCTTTTTTCCCTCTCCGAAAACAAGATTCGTTCTGCCCTCGCAAAGCGGGCATTTCCTACAGTTTTTACATTCTTTTTCAAGCTCGTCAAGCGTCATTTTCATCACCGTTTTGATTATATCAAATTTGGTATTGAAAAACAATAAAAAGAGGTATAAAATAAAACTGTAAATGAAATTCCCATTAAGGAGGATATAGATTTATGGAAAAAGGCACGGTCCTGGCAGAAATATCTGCCCGCCATGTTCATTTAACAAGAGAGGCTATGGATATTCTGTTCGGCGAGGGCAGCGAGCTTACATTCAAAAAAGCGCTCTCCCAGCCCGGTCAGTTCGCGTCTGAGGAAAAGGTGCGCGTGATCGGCTCCAAGGGCGAATTCCCCCATGTTACCATTCTCGGCCCGTTAAGGTCTTATGTGCAGATCGAATTATCCCTTACGGACGCACGTTCCATCGGCGTAAATGCCCCCGTTCGCGAAAGCGGCCATCTTGACGGCGCCGGCGCATGCAAGATCATCGGCCCGAAGGGCGAGATCGAAGTTAAAGAGGGTGTGATCGCCGCAAAGCGCCATATCCACGCTACGCCGGAGGACGCAGAAAGAGAAGGGCTTACGAACGGGCAGGTCGTTTCCGTTGAGATACCCACGGCAAACGAGAGGAGCCTTGTTTTCGGCGATGTGATCGTTCGTGTTTCGGATACGGCCGCATGGGCTATGCATATTGATACGGATGAGGCAAACGCCGCCGGCATGGCGCCCAATACGATCGTGAAGATCATCAAATAAGGACATTTATTCGGAAAAACGCCCGCAAAAGCGCGGCGTTTTTTTGCCGCCGGCAGAAACCAAACGCCTGAATAGAATGCTATGCAACCAAAGAGGGGAGCTTATGAAAAGGAATGATAACGGCAAAATGCTTGCCGAAGCGCCCGTCGGCAGGCTGCTTTTTAAGCTTGCAGTGCCCACGGTTACGGCGCAGATCATCAATATGCTTTATAATATCGTAGACAGGATATACATAGGCCATATTCCGGATATAGGCGCAAGCGCGCTCACGGGGGTCGGCGTATGTATGCCGCTTATCATGATCGTTTCCGCCTTTGCCGCGCTTGTTGGCTACGGCGGCGCGCCGCGTGCATCCATATACATGGGAAAGGGAGATAAGGAATCCGCTCAGCGTACGCTTGGGAACTGCTTTGTATTGCAGATCATGATCTCCGTTTTGCTTACGGTGCTGCTGCTCGTTTTCAACAGGCCGCTTCTGCTGGCTTTCGGCGCAAGCGAAAACACGATAGATTACGCCGTGAATTATATGAATATCTATGCCGCCGGCACAATCTTTGTGCAGCTCACGCTCGGCATGAATATGTTTATCACCGCGCAGGGCTTTGCAAAAACGGGAATGCTTTCCGTTCTGATCGGCGCCGTTGCAAATATCATTCTTGATCCCGTATTCATTTTTGCATTCGATATGGGCGTTCAGGGCGCCGCGCTGGCAACGATCATTTCGCAGGCAATGTCCTGCGCATGGGTCATAGCGTTTTTATGCGGCAAAAAAACGGAGCTTAGGATCAGGGCAAAGGATATGCCGCTCAAAAAGAATATTATTCTGCCCGCGCTTGCGCTCGGTCTTTCAAATTTTGTGATGCAGGCAAGCGAAAGCGCGATCTCTGTGTGCTTCAACGCTTCGCTTTTAAAATACGGCGGCGATACTGCCGTGGGCGCCATGACGATCTTGACAAGCGTTATGCAGTTTGCCATGCTTCCGCTTCAGGGGCTCGGGCAGGGCGCCCAGCCCATTATAAGCTATAACTACGGCGCCAAAAATGCAAAGCGTGTAAAATCGGCTTTTCGGCTGCTGCTGATAACCGATCTTTGCTATGCGGTCATACTCTGGCTTGCCGTAATGCTTTTCCCAAATGCCTTTGCCGCCATGTTCACCTCGGAACAGGCGCTTATGGAGTATACCGCCCCCGCGCTGAGGATCTATATGGCATGCGCGCTGCTTTTCGGTATTCAGATGGCGTGCCAGTCCACCTTTGTTGCCATCGGCAATGCAAAGGCGTCCATAACGGTTGCGGTTGTGCGTAAATTCGTTCTGCTGCTGCCGCTTATATTCATTATGCCGCAGATCTTTACGCAGGATAAGGCGCTTGCCGTCTATATGGCGGAGCCGGTGGCGGATTTTATTGCCGTCAGCTTTACCGCTGTGCTTTTTGCCGTCCTGTTTAAAAAGGCGATGCAGTCCATGTCTGAGCCGAAACTGCAGGGCGGCTCAGACTGTCGATAAAGTCGGCTGAACCGCCGCAGTTTTGAACTGCGGCGGCTGTTTTGCTGCCGGAAACGCGCGCCCGTGCATGCGGGGCGCTTTTATTTTGCTTTCAGCCGCATGAGCCTGTTTTTTATCCTGCGCGGTATGCGCATTATGGCGTTTCCCACCCGGAAAGTAAGGCTTTTTCTGATATTCTGCGTTTTTTCCTCCGCTCTTTTAGCCCTTTTGAGCCAATACCATTTTTCGCCTTTCAGTTCCTTTATCTGCGCAAACATATATTCCTCCACGCTGTGGCTCATAACGTAGGAATATTTTTTGTATTTGTCCCGGTTATTGGGGTAAAATTTTGCGCTGTCATAGCCGGTGATACCCAGCTCTTTAAACATCTGCGTTCTTGCTCTGTTGTAGATGTCGCAGAATGCGGCTGCCGTCTTTAGGGAAAAAAGATTGTATATGCTGAGCGATAGGGCATAATTTATAAAGCTCTGCTCCACAGCATCGAAGATCGAGAGCTGCACCAGTTTCTTCTTTAGGGCGATAAGCGCAAGATACCAATCGTAGGGGGATTTGTCGTTGCTTGCCTGCAGACTGGCGTCCGACTGGCGGTAATTTACAAGCACTTTATCCAGCACGGTGATCCGTTTTGCCACCGCCATGGTCAGAAAGATGAAGTAAACATCGTTGCAGCGCTGAAGCGGCATAAAACGTATCTCGTATTCATCTACAAGGGATCTCTTGATCAGCTTGTTCCACGGGCTTGCCGTGGAAAGGTTGAAAATATACGGATAGCTTTTGCCCTCAAACGGTATTTCTTTAGGCAGAAATTCGTGTTTAAGATAAATGCCGGGCCTTTTTATTTCGCCTGTGTCGCTGAAATAAAGCTGTGCGTCAAACAGGCATATCTCAGCGTTATCCTCTTTTATCTTTTTAACGCTGCGCTCAAGCAGCTGCGGTTCAAAGAAATCATCGCCGTCAAGAAAAAGATAATATTCGCCCTTTGCCCTGCCCATGCCCAAATTGCGCGCTACGCCCGCCAGGCCGTGGTTCTGGCGCAGCAGGTCTATCCTTTTGTCAAACGTCATATATTCCTGCACGATCTCGATCGTGTTGTCCTCCGAGCCGTCGTCGATACAGATAAGCTCAAAATCGTCAAACGTCTGTTCGCACAGGCTTTGCAGGCATTTTCTCAGGTATTTTCCGGCGTTATACAGCGGCATGATGACGGAAACGCATGGGTTTTCCGTTTTTTTATGCCGGCGTACCGGCCTGTTTGTGCTCTTTTCAGTCACCGCCCTTGCGTATTCCTCATAGGAGGATATTTTCAGAAATTCTTCAAGCGGCAGCCCAAATACTTCTTTTTTGCCGATCTCCCCGCGCTGCGGAAAATCCAAAAGCTTTCTGATCAGCGCAAGCCCGTCGCCCTTTGTTTCAAGCGGCAGCTTTGCCCATACCCTGTAAATAAAAGCCATGCCGTGCAGTATATTCATCTTTGTTTCGGCGGGATAATCACCGCTGCATATGTCGTAAAAATCGTGCCAGCACTTTATGCGCTGCTCAAAATGGGCAAAGCTGTAGGTGTGGGTCAGCGTTTCGCGCCGGGCGCTCTCATGGCGAAGGTAATCATAGCTGATTCCGTCCAGCCAAAGGAAATCCGGCTTTGCCACCACTACCCTGCCCAAAAACACTCTGTCCTCCGCCTGATAGGTTTCCGGAAAGCGGATATCGTTTTTTTCTATGAATTCGCGCGAAAAGATCTTGCCGTACAGCGCGATGTGCCTAAGCAGTTCCCAGTGATCATGGCTGCTTTTAAAACGGAACGCTCGTTCAATGACCTCGCCCGAATCATATATTTCCCTGAAGTTCGTCAAAACAAGCTCTTTGCCCTCTTTTGCAATCGTATTATACATTTTTTCGTAGAGGTCGGTATGGATACCGTCGTCCGAATCACAAAACGCAATATATTTTCCGCGCGCCGCGCCGAGCCCGAAGTTCCTTGCGTGCCCCGGCCCGCGGTTTTCAATATGGTATACCCGGATCATGGCGTTGTTTTCTGCGGCGCGGTCAAGCATGGCGGCAGTATTATCCGTTGAACCGTCGTCAACGCATATGATCTCCGTATCCGGTATTTTTACCGCGCAAAGCGTCCTTAAAAAGCTCTCTATATATTTTTCCTGATTGTAAACAGGTATAATAAATGAAATGTTTATCATGTTTCGTTTCCCTGCATTCTTGTTTAAAATTGCAAAAATATCATTGCGCTTCCGCGATCAGCAGCGTTTCGGCAATGACCTTTCTTATCACCGGCCGGTAGATCCGGAAGCTGTATCCCAGGTTCCAGTCCTCGATCATCGGTTTAATATCCAAAAGATCGTTCAGATTATGGTAGATGCTTATAAGAAGCGTCGGCTTTTGCTCTTTTATTGTCTTCTCCGCGCCGCGCAGAAAGCTCTGCTCCGCGCCCTCAATATCCACCTTTATAAGCCCGATCTCCGCATTGTTTTGGCTTACAAATTCGTCCAGCGTAATGCAATCCGCCGTTTCTGTTTCTTCGCTTTTTATCCCGGCGCAGTTGCCAACGGTGCTTGAAGAGCCGGCAACGGTTATTTTTACCTTTCCCTTCTTATCTCCCAAGGCTTTGTTTACCAAAACGGCGTTTTTGACGCCGTTCAGCTCTATCGTTTTTTGCATAAGCTCAAAATTTTTTCTCACAGCCTCAAAGGAATACACGGTGCCGTTCGTAAGCGGGGATAATATCAATACGGAATCCCCTATATATCCGCCGGCGTCAATAATATCCCTGTTTTTTATTTTGCTGGGGTCTTTCAGCTCGCCTATCCCGTGGCGGTAGTAAAATACGCTGTCCTCAAATCCGTTGACCGGCAGATAATAGCCGGAATAGTAGTATAATCCGCCGGAGATCTGCATGATCTTATCAGTAAATTTTTCTTTCAGCTCCCTTAGCTTCAGCTTTTCCTCCCGCGTGTAGATATCAAGATGTACGTCCTCCGGCGCCCAGTATACTTTTTCCAGCCGGTTAAACATTGTAACCAAAACATCTATGCTTTCCCGGTCCAGACCTTTTATAAGCCTTAAAAATCGTTTTTTGAAATCCTCGTCCTTTTTGAGCTCGCCGAAAGCGTTGGTTATAAAGCTTTTTTCAAATTTGTGCATGTAGTATGTGTCATGGATCATGTTGTGCTCCACTTCGGACAGATGGTAATAGAGCTTTCCGAAACGGTCGGCGTTTTTCAGGGCAACGTCTTTCAGGCCGTCTGAATTCTTTTCTATCTCCTTGGAGATGGCTTTCAGGTCGCTTACGATCCTTGCAATATCACCGGCAAGGCCGCTGCCGTCTGTTGGGGTGTCATTTGTGCATTCCTCTCCGGAAGCTTTGCCCGCTTTCTCCTGAGTGTCCTCTTCCGTTTTTTGAAAACGCTTTTTAAGCCCCATCGTTTTCCCTCCTGTAAAGATGTACGGATTCTCTTGTTATAAGTATTTACAGATTTTATTCTTACAACAGATAAAAGCCGCAAAGTTTTCCGCTTGATTCAAAAAAATTAATATGCGTTTCACGCTTTATTCGGCTTTTTAAAATTTTGATGCGGCAGAAATCCGCGCTGCATAAAATTTCCTTGACACGGGCGCGGTTCTTTGTTATAATACCAACGCTACCTTGAAAAAGGCGGCTATCCTTGCCCGGTCGGTAAGGTCCGGGCCAAAAGTCCAGAAGGAGGTGCTGAAGTATGGCATTAAAAAAGTATGAGCTTGTATTGGTTTTCTCTCTCTCAAAGGGTGAGGAAGCGGTAGAATCTCTCAAAACAAAATTCTTTGAGCTTATTAAGGCAAACGGCACCCTCGGTGAGGTTGAGGAGTGGGGCAAACGTAAGCTTGCTTATCCCATCAACTATGAAACAGAGGGCTATTACGTTGTTGCGCAGTTTGAGAGCAATGAGGATTTCCCCGCAGAGCTTGACCGTATCATCAATATTACGGACGGTGTGCTCCGCTCGCTTATCGTTGCAAAGAGCGACGATGCAGATGCAGAGGTGCAGGAATGATTAATTCAGTTGTAATTATGGGCAGACTGACCTTTGATCCCGAGCTTCGCACAACACCTACCGGTGTTTCCGTCGTTCACTTTCAGGTTGCCTGTGACAGGAATTATCAAAGAGCAGGCGAAGAAAGAAAGGCCGATTTTATTGATGTTACGGCTTGGCGTCAAACTGCTGAATTTGTATCCCGCTATTTCCGCAAAGGCTCCATGATAGCTGTTGAAGGCTCTATCCAGACCGACAGCTATACGGACAGAGACGGCAACAAAAGAAAATCTTTTCAGGTTGTTGCAAATAATGTCTCTTTCTGCGGTTCCAAGAATGAGAGCGGCACGGGCAATCAGGTGTATAACCAGCCCGCACCCAGCTATGCGTCTGCGGATAACAGCGATTTTGAAGAGATTGTTGACGAAGATGACGATTTACCGTTTTAAGGAGGAAAACTGATAATGGCTTATAACAAGGGCGGCGCAAGAAAAGGCCGCAGAAAGGTTTGCCAGTTTTGCGTGGAGAAATGCGATCATATAGATTATAAAGACGCATCTAAGCTTAAGAAGTATACTTCCGAAAGAGCTAAAATCCTTCCCCGCCGTGTTACGGGAACCTGCGCAAAGCATCAGAGGGAGCTTACTATCGCAATCAAGCGTGCGCGCCAGATCGCGATCCTTCCCTACACAGCAGACTGATAAAATCACATAGGATTTAAAAGGCTGATTCCGTTTTGGAGTCAGCCTTTTTTTATCAAATAAAGTGTGATCCGTTTGCCGGCCTTATAAAAAAATCGCACCTTAACAAAACATAAACATTTCGCAAACAGCAGCTAAACATTTGCGGCGTATAGTATAGCTGATGGAAGATGAATACGATATGGTTTTAAGCGGCCGCTTTATGTATGTGCTGCGTTAAAAATTTCGGCATACTGACGCCCATCAACGGCAAAAGAGTGAAAAGTCGCTGCGCCGGAGCAATGCGCCTATACGCATTTTAAGCTCCTCAAGGTCAACGGGCTTTCCCACATAATCGTCTATCCCGATCCTAAAGCCGCGCCGTTTTGCCTCAATATCGCCGCGCGCCGTCATAAACAGGATCGGTATATCTTTATTGAAATCCCTTACCTCTTCTGCAAATGCAAAGCCGTCCGTTCCGGGCATCATAATGTCGGATATAATAAGGTCGTAAACGCCCTCAAACAGCTTGTCGCAGGCATCGTCCGCATTCAGGCAGCCCGTGGTTTCAAAACCGTTTGCGTCAAGATAGGCGCATACGGAACGATTCAGGGCACGGTCGTCCTCTGTAACAAGGATCTTAAACACGTATATCACCTCTTAAATCTGATTTGATTTATTTTACTATAGAAATGTTAAAGTTTTGTTAGAAAAAATGCGGCTTCCTGAGCCGCATTTAGATATTTTACCGTGAAATTAAATTTCCCATTTCATGATCGTTTTGCCGAATGCCTTGCGCGAATCCAGCTCAAACGCCGCCTTGATATCGGCAAGCGTGCGTATCTCGTTTACGGAGCTTATGAGATTGCCAAGGTAATCTATGATCTCCGGGTTGCTTTCGTAAAGCGATACCGTTTTTTGAAAATCGGCTCTGCCGCTTCTTGAAGAACCGAAGAGGCGCAATCCCTTTTCAAGTATCATTCGCGTGTTTACGGCAACGGGGTATTCGGAAACGCCGAGCAGGGATATGGTGCCCTCCGGCCGTATAAGCCCGATGATCTGCTCTATGGCAACGGGGCTTCCGTTCCCGCCGACGCATTCGAATGCGTGGTCTATCTCCATACCCGCCGGAATGTCGTTTACGGAATACGCGCCGTCTGCAAATGTGAAATCGGCAAGCTTTTCGTAATTCGTGCCGAAGATATATACTTTGCTTTCGGGAAAGCACTTTTTCAGCAGCAACGTGGTGATATAGCCCAAATTGCCGTCGCCCCAAACGCCTATGGCGCTGCGGTGCGCGTGCGCGATCTTGTCAAACCGGGAAACGGCGTGCATGGATACGGAAACGATCTCTGTAAACGCCGCCACGTTCAGATTTATATCCCCCGGCAGCGCAACCAGCCTTTTGGGCGAGATCTCAACGTATTCCTGCAAAAAGCCGTCCGCCGTTGAACCGCAGAATTTGGAGGAGCGCAGGTAGTTTTCGGCAATATGGTCGTTTTCCTCGCAGGGGATATTGGGTATCATGACCACCCTGTCTCCGCTTTTGAATGTGCCGGAGCTGTCAAGCACCACCTGCCCGATGCCCTCGTGGATCAGCGCCATCGGCAGTTTTTCGGCAAGTACTTTAGCATCTCTTGTGCCCAAATAATACCGCATATCGGCGTTGCAGATGGAAAGATGCGTCGGGCGCACAACGGCATTGCCGGAAAAAAGCTCTATGTTTTCAAACGCAACCTCAAATCTGCGCGGCTGCGCCAGGCGGTAGACCGTGTTAATCATTCTTCCTCGTCCTCCAAAAGGGACTTTGCAACGCGCATGTCATACGGATAGGTTATCTTTATGTTGAAATTTTCGCCGTCCACAAGCGCAACTTTTTCACCTTTCAAAACAAAGATCTTTGCCGCGTCCGTCAGAATATCCTTTTCCTCTTCGGAAAGCGAAAGGTAAAGCGCTTTCAGCTTTTTTGCCTTAAAGGACTGCGGCGTCTGCCCCTGGTACATATAATTCCTGTTGGGTATATCGCTTATGATCTCGCCGTTTTTTGCCTCTACGATCGTATCCGTGGCTTTTATAACGGTGTCGCACGAGCCGTATTCTGCGCATGCTTTGATGTTTTCTTCAATGATCCTGTGCGTAACGAACGGGCGCACGGAATCATGCGTAACAATCATGGTATCGTCATCCAGTCTGCCGCTGTTTTCTATGAGGGCAACGGCATTCATGATCGTTTCGTTCCTCGTGGCGCCGCCACGGGCAACGGTGATCCTATCCTGCGCGGGAGAAATATATTTTTTAATCAGGTCTTTCGTGTGCTCCTCCCACTGTTCGGGGCACAGCACGATGATCTCGTCTATTCCGGGGCAGGCATAAAATTTTTCTATCGTATAGATGATGATGGGCCTGCCTTTTAAATTAAGGTATTGCTTGGGCTTGTCCCCGCCCATACGCGAGCCTGTGCCGCCCGCAAGTATAACTGCAAAAACCATGTGTTTCTCCTTACAAACAATTTTATAATTATATATTATCTTAAAGCATTATACATTTCAAGGATATTTTTTTCTGTAAGCGGTATCGGGTTGCGCGTCATAAGCATGCTCATGCTCGCTTTTGTCAGTTCTTCTATCTGCGCCTGTGTTTCGCAGCCGATCTCCGAAAGGCGGCATCTCATGCCCATTCTCTTTTTCATAGCGGTGATCTCATCCGCCATTTCGTATGCGCTGTTAAAGCCGCACTGCTTCGCAAAGGCGGCTATCCTGCCGTCTTCATCGGCATGGTCGGCGTTGAATCTTATAAAATAATCAAGCGTAAAGGCGCATGCCTCGCCGTGCGGCACACCGTAAAGATTTGTAAGCGGAAAGGAGCAGGCGTGGCTGCCTGTTGTGCGCGGGTGAGAGAATGCAACGCCCGCCGTGATGCTTGCCGCCGCCATGTTTTCACGCGCTTCCAGATCGTTTGGCTCTTTATATGCCCGCTCAAGATATTTGAAAACAAGCTTTGCGCTGTATACGGAGCAGGCGGAGCATATCGGCTGGTTCAGTGTGCTCCAATAGCTCTCTATCGCGTGGCTCAGAACGTCCAGCCCGGTTGAAGCAGTGATCTGCGGCGGAACGGAAAGCGTAAGCTCGGGGTCTATAACGGCGATCTTCGGGTACATTGCCGGGTCGTTCATCGGCGCTTTCAGGTTTTTATCCGTATCGGTAAGCACCGCAATGTTTGTTACCTCGCTTGCCGTGCCGCTCGTTGTGGGGAATGCGATCATCGGGATCGCCTCCGCCGCGCTGACCGGCTTTCCGCCCGTGTGGTAAGATACGATAGAGTCATCGCCCTTTGCAATGGCGCACGCCGCTTTGCAGCAGTCCATGGGCGATCCTCCGCCGAGCGCAACGGCAAAATCTGCATTTACTCGCCTTAAAAGTTCGGCGCAGTCATCCACGTTTTTTGTTGTGGGGTTCGGCCTTATATCGCTGAACACGGCTTTTATCCTGCCGCCGGAGAGCGCGCGGAATTCATCCGCCGTGCCGTTTTTTACAAAGCTTCTGCTGCAAACGAGCACGCCGTTTTTGCCGTTTATCTCATCAATATATTTTTCCAGTTCTTTTCTTTTTTTGCTGCCGAAAACAATCTTTACGGGCAGGCTGAATTCCCAAAGCATATCATCACTCCGTTACAGTATAGTTTTTCTTAATTTTATCACTATTATTTTTATCAATCAAGTTGAAAAAGCAAAGATTATCATTTATAATAGCTTCCGGGCTGCAGCCGCTGAAAACCGTATTGCGTTTGATTACCGTCGGCTGCAGCCGTATTTTTAAGAGAGGGAAATTCAGTATCATGAGATCTTTAAAAAGCAGGCTCGGTTATTCGCACACGCTTGCCGCGTGCTGCCTTGCGTATGTTACGCAATCCGTTGCGGCAATGTTCCTGCCGCTGCTTTTCGTTCGCTTCGGCAGTGAATTCGGCCTTTCGATAGAGAGCCTTACCGCACTGATAACCGTAACCTTTTTCACGCAGATATTCGTAGACTCCGCCGCGCCCTTTATTGTTGAAAAAACGGGCTACAGGGCGCTTGCCGTGGCAGCCGCGTGTTTCTCCTTTTCCGGCATTGCCGGTCTTTCGTTTATGGCAGATATCATACCCGGCGCGTTTTGGGGGCTTTTCATATGCACGGTGCTCTATGCAATCGGCTCCGGCCTGATAGAGGTGCTTATAACGCCTATAGTGGATTCCTGCCCCACAACCAAGAAAGCGGGTTCCATGGCGTTCGTCCATTCCGCATACTGCGCCGGCTGCGTGCTGGTCGTGCTGCTTTCAACCGTATTCTTCGCTGTTTTCGGCATAGAACACTGGCGCGTGCTTGCCCTGTGCTTTGCCGCCGTGCCGCTTGTTGCCGCCGTCAGCTTTTTGCTTGTGCCTATCCGCACGCCGGAGGAGGTGCGCGAGCGCGGTTCCGTTAAGGATATGATAAAAACGCCGCTTTTCTGGATATTCGGCGTCGTTATGATATGCGCCGGCGCAAGCGAACTTTCCATGAGCCAGTGGGCTTCCGCGTTTGCGGAGGCGGGGCTTGGCGTTTCAAAAACGATGGGCGATCTTTTAGGCCCCTGCGCCTTTGCTTTTTTAATGTTCCTCGGCAGGATCATTTACGGCAAGATCAGCGATAGAGTGGATATCATAAAGATCATGCTTCTGTGCAGCGCGCTGTGCGTAGCGTCTTATCTTACCGCCTGTTTTGCCAAAAATCCCGTTGTGGCGCTCATGGGCTGCTGTGTTTGCGGGCTTGCCGTTGCGCCCATGTGGCCCGCAACCTTTTCGCTCAGCTCAAAATATATGCCGAATATCTCATCTGCGGTCTTTGCGGCATATGCGCTTATGGGCGATCTCGGCTGTACCGGCGGACCCACGGCGGTGGGCATGCTCTCCGGGGACAGCTCCAATATAGCAAAGGGGCTTTCGATAGCGGTGATCTTTCCTGTGGTGCTCGCCGTCTGCCTCGTTGCCGTAAAGCTGATCTCCCGCCGCAAAAGCTTCCGGGAGGCGAACCGATAAGCTGAAAATGCACCGCTTAAAACCGGATCGTGTTCAATTCCGCCGGCTAAAGCAGTTCAAAAAAATGCACAAATTAAGCGCCGTATTTTTGTGATATTATTTAAAAATTATTAATTTTTATACAAAGTTCGATTTACATATTGATTAATTTTACGAATTTTGATATATTTAAAATGTTATAGAATTATATCTTGCTATATATTCGGATGATTTTTATGAAAGCGGTGGTAACTTGGAAGATCAGGACCTTTTGGCAAAGGAAGAAGCCGAACTTGATAAACTTGCATATACCAAAAAACGCTATTTGACCCCTAAAGAGATAGCTGCATATGTGCTTGTAAATTTCGGGCAAAAGAACTTAAGCCAGTTTGTAAATACCTATAAGGAATTCTTTATGATACAATTCCTTAAGCTGAATACAACTGCTTATGCGTACATAAACCTGTTCGCCTCCGTTTATGACGCGGTGGACGATACGATCTCCGGCCTGGTAATAGACAGAACCAGAACACGCTGGGGCAGGATACGCCCGTTCTTCATTCTGCCGCTGCCTCTTTGGCTCATAGGCGGCGCCATGATGTTTACGGCGCCGGATATCAGCGCAAGCGGAAAAGTAGTTTGGTCTGCGATCGCCATTGTTATTTACGGCCTCGGCATGAGCTACTTCGGCGCATGGGGGCTTATGATCTATAATATCACCCCAAATCCGGACGAACGTAACAGCCTTATCACCACAAGTAAGTTCTTTGAGCTTTTCGGAACATGGCTTCCCTCGCTTGTTCCGGTGCTGGTAGAGTTTTTGCCAAGGATCAATTCCGGCATAACCATGGAGGGCGTTTACACCGGCTTTGCGTATTTCATGCTTATCTTCTCCGCAGTATTTGCGGTCTGGGGATTCTTCAATATGCGCGAGCGTGTGCCGCTTCAGTCCCGTGAAGAGATGAACGAGACCTCCGTGCTGGAATCCATAAAGCAGATCTTTACGAACCGCCCGCTTTTTGCAATCATATTTGCGGATTTCTTCAACAACTTCAAGGCGGTCGGCGGCTCTTCGGAGCAGTATTTCTGGCTCAACAACACGGGCAACCTTGCCAACCAAACGGTGTGCGGACTCTTTACCGGTATCCCGAACTATCTTATGGTTCCGCTTGCCGCAAAGATGATAAAGAAACTCGGCGCCCGCACAACGGCTATCATCGCCGGCGTTTTCGGCGGCGTAGCCTATACCGTAACGTTTATTATCGGCTATCACCCGTTCGGGCAAACCTTCCAGGATAATTATATTCTTAACCTGATCTGGGTAATCTTCGCACTCACGATCTGCGGCCTGCCAAACAAGCTCATTCTTGTTGTCGGCCCCGTTCTCTGCGCCGAGACCTTTGATTATATGGAGTGGAAGCACGGCCTCAGAAACGAGGCGCTCGTTACAACGGTTCAGGGCTATTTCACAAAGCTTGCCACTTCCGTTACGGGCTGGCTTTCCGGCATGGTGCTTACATGGATCAATTATGTGCCGCTTACCGACTCCCTCGGAAATGCCGTTCCGCAAACGGACCCGGGCGTATTAAGCGGTATATGGGCTGTATTCTGCATACTGCCCGCCCTTGCAAGAGGTCTTTACGGGCTTTCGTTCATTCTGTATCCGATCCACGGTAATCTCCGCAACCAGATGATCGCTGAGCTTGCCGATATCCGTGCGGAAAGGCTTGAAGAGCAGGAAGCTGCCCGTCAGGCAAAATTAGGCGAAGAGGATAATTCCACAGAGGAATAATTTACAACCGGGCTGCCGCAGTTTTCACTGCGGCGGTTTTTATTATGGCGGTTTATCAAAGCCGGCCGAAAGGGAGAGCGCTGCCTGTTCTGTTAAAACGCATTTGTGCAAAATCCGCTTGCCGTTTCAGCGCCGTTGTGCTATAGTATTTGCGGAGAAATGTTTATGAAGATAAGAGATATTGAATTTAAAGATATTGCGTTCCTTGCCCCCATGGCGGGCGTTACGGATATAGCGTTCCGCGAGCTTTGCGCTTCGTTCGGCGCCGCTTATACCGTAACGGAAATGGTCAGTTCCAAGGGCCTTGTGATGGGGGATAAAAAAAGCGCCGCTCTTTTAACGCTCGGCAAAGAAGAGGGTGTTGCGGGCGCGCAGATCTTTGGAGATGATCCCGGTATCATGGCACAGGCGGCGGTAAAGTGCCTTGCGTTTTCGCCGGATATTATTGATATAAATATGGGCTGCCCGGCGCCAAAAGTTGCAATGAACGGCGGCGGAGCAAGCCTTATGAAAGATCCGCGCCTTGCGGGCAAGATCGTAAAGGCGGTCAGAAATGCCGTGGATATTCCCGTAACGGTAAAGATACGCAAGGGGTGGGACGATGCAAATGTCAACGCCGTGGAGCTTGCGGAGATTCTTGAGGCAAACGGCGCAGACGCGATCGCCGTCCACGGCAGAACCAGGCAGCAGATGTATTCCGGCGCGGTCGATTATGAGATCATAGCCGCCGTAAAAAGGACGGTCAATATTCCCGTGATCGGCAACGGCGATATAACGGATATCTGTTCCGCCGCAAAAATGCTGGAGGAAACGGGGTGCGACGCCGTTATGATCGGCCGCGGGGCGTTCGGCAATCCGTGGCTGTTCAGGCAGATAAACGCCTATATAGGCAGCGGCGTTATCCTGCCGGATCCTACTTTGGAGGAAAAAATGACGGTCATGCTGCGCCATATCGATAAAATGGTGGAGTATAAGGGCGAATACACGGCAATGCGGGAGGCGCGCCGCCACGCCGCTTATTATACAAAGGGAATGCGCGGCGGGGCAAGATTCCGCAAAGAGATGAGCGCCCTTGAAACTTATGAGGATCTGAAAGAGATCACGTACAGGATTGTAAAGGAGAATCAACATGATTCTTAAAAATGTTTGTTTTTATAATGAGCTGTTTGAAAAAGAGGTTGCCGATATAGAGATAGAAAACGGCAAAATCAAGGCGATCGGGGTCATTGACGGCGCCGGTCGCGATATGAGCGGCATGCTGGCGCTGCCCGGTTTTGTGGATATCCATATCCACGGCGCGGCGGGCGGAGACTGTTCGGACGCAAGCACCGAAAGCCTTGAAAAGATCAGCGCCTATCTTGCAAAGCACGGCGTTACTTCGTTTTGCGCAACCAGCATGACTTTAGGGCATGATACCCTTATGGATATTGCAAAGACCGTGCGCGCATACGCGGGCAGGGAGGCGGGTGCTAAGATCGCCGGCATAAATCTGGAGGGCCCGTTTATTGCCATGGGCAAAAAAGGCGCGCAGAATCCGGCGTACATACGTCCGGGCACGGTGGCGGAGTTTAATGATATAGATTCCGCAAGCGGCAATATGGTCAGGCTCATCACCATTGCACCGGAGGCGTTCGGCAGTGATGATTTTATAAGCGCCGTCAGCAAAAAATGCGCGGTTTCCATCGGGCATTCGGCCGCAAACGCAAAAGAGGCGCAGCATGCGTTTGACCTTGGCGCAAGCCATGCAACGCACCTTTATAACGCAATGACCCCGATGACCCACCGCGAGGCGGGCATTGCAGGCACCGCGCTGGATAACGATAAGGTGTTTTGCGAGCTCATCTGCGACGGCGGTCACGTCTGCCCGGCAGTGCTCAGAAATACGTTTAAGATCCTCGGCGAAAACAGGGCGTGCGTCATCTCCGATTCCATGCGCGCGGCAGGGCTCGGCACGGGTGAATTTGAACTCGGCGGGCAAAAGGTCTATGTGCGTGAAGGCGGCAGATATGCCGTGCTGGAGGACGGTACGATCGCCGCGTCCATCAGCAATGTGTTTGATGAGTTTAAGAACCTGCTTTCCTACGGCATAGATCTTAAGACTGCGCTGAAGAGCTGCACGATCAACCCCGCAAGAGCGATCGGGGCGGATAAGAAGATCGGCTCCATAGCGCCCGGCAAGGCGGCGGATCTTGTGTTCACGGACGGTGAATTTAATATTAAGGAAGTTTATATAAATGGAATACTCGCTTAACGTTGCGCTGATCGAGCCGGAGATACCGCAGAACACCGGCAATATCGCGCGCACCTGCGCCGCAACCGGCGCAAGGCTTCATTTGGTTGGCCCCATGGGGTTTGAGATCACGGAAAAGCGTGTGCGCCGCGCCGGGCTGGATTATTGGGATAAGCTGGATATTACGTATTATGAAAGCACGGATGAATTTTTTGAAAAGAACAGGGGCGCGAAATTCTATTATTTCAGTACGAAAGCGCAAAACGTGCACAGCGATATGCAGTATGAAAACGGCTGCTTTCTTGTTTTCGGCAAGGAAACGAAAGGCCTGCCGGAACCGCTTTTAAAGGCAAACCGGGAAAGCTGCGTGCGCATGCCCATGCGCGGCATCATCAGAAGCCTTAACCTTTCAAACAGCGTGGCTGTTGGCGTTTATGAAGTCCTGCGCCAGTGGGGTTATCCCGCATTGTCGCTCAAAGGCGAGCTTCACAATTTAAAATGGAACGATTGACTGCATTTAGCGCCTGCGCAAGGCGTATATATAAATTAAAGATTCTGATGGAGAGATACGTATGAAAGTTCTGATGATAAACGGCAGCCCCCATGCAAAGGGGAATACTGCCGTAGCGCTGGAAGAGATGAGAAAGGTATTTGAAGCCGAAGGTGTGGAAACGGAGCTTCTGCATATCGGCAACAAGGATATCAGAAGCTGTATTGCCTGCGGCACATGCTTTAAAAAGGGAAGCTGCGTTTTTGAGGATGAAGTCAACGCGGCCGCCGAAAAATTTAAGACGTGCGACGGGCTTGTTGTGGGCAGCCCTGTATATTACGCCTCTGCAAACGCAACGCTTGTGGCGTTTTTAACGAGGCTCTTTTATTCCACTCCGTTCGATAAGACCATGAAAGTCGGCGCAGCGGTCGTTGCCGCAAGGCGCGGCGGCCTTTCCGCAGCGTTTGACGAGTTCAATAAATTCTTCACCATTTCCGGCATGCCCGTTGCCTCCGGCCAGTATTGGAACAGTATCCACGGCAGGGAGCAGGGCGAGGCCGCGCAGGACGCGGAGGGCTTGCAGTCCATGCGCACGCTGGCAAGAAATATGACTTTTCTTATGAAGAGCATAGCCCTTGGCAAAGAAAAATACGGCCTGCCGGAAAAGGAGCCGTTTAAAAGAACGAATTTCATCAGGTGATATGTAAATGAAAACAGGGAACTGCAAACGAGAGCGGTTCCCTGTTTTTATTGTCTCTTCAGCAAAGAGTAAACCCCCGGTTCTACCGGGGGAAATAAAAAGCTTTAGTAAAAATAAAACCGGCGAGCTTAATGCAAGCCGGGCGTGTTGGCGAAAAGGAAACCTCTAAGTTATAACAACCTCACGAAATCAGCCGTTCTTATTTTGTAATATCCGCAAAGGCAAGCGGAATAGCTTTTTTCAGGTCGTCAACCTTCATTTTGACCTGGCTTCCCACTCTGCCGGCGGAAAACATGATCTCGTCAAGCGCAAGCGCGCTTTCGTGCGCAGTGGTCTGAAACTGCTTTTTCATTCCTATGGGCGAACAGCCGCCGTGGATATATCCCGTCAGCGGCAGCAGCTCTTTTTGGGCGATCATCTCAATGTTCTTTTCGCCAACGGCTTTAGCCGCCTTTTTCAGATCCAGCTCCTCCTCAACGGGTATCATAAAAACATAGTGCTTTTTTGACTTTGCAACGGTAACAAGCGTTTTGAATACGGCGTTTGGATCTTCTCCCAAAGCCCTTGCTACGTCCGCTCCGCTCAGTTTGCCGTTTTTTTCATATTCCCGGTGCTCGTAGGGCAGCTTTAAGCTGTCCAGCACGCGCATAACGTTTGTTTTATCTTCCTTTTTTCCCATATTGACCGCATTACCTGTTTATGATTCTTTCAAAAACGCTTTGATCTCGTCTGTTTTCATCTTGCCCTGCGCAAGTCCAATCTGGTAGATGCGCTCCAGCTTGTCCGTGTTTTTTTCTATCGCGCTGCAGTTCAGATCTCTTGCAGGCGCGATCACCATGCAGCTGCCTTTCTTTTCCTGTTCAAAAATATATTCCAGCTGGCGGTTATACATCTCATGCCTGCTTAAGACCGCGTCTGCAAGCGCGGGGTATTTTTTCAGTATCCTGCGCACGGCTCTTTGCTGCTTGATCGGCTGTTTCACAAATCCGCGCACCTGCGTTAAAATAACAACGGCCTTTTTGCACCCGTCCTCAAAGGCTCTTTTAAGGGGTATGGAGTCGGTAACGCCGCCGTCAAAATAAGTTTCTCCGCCGATTTCAACGCCTCTTGTAGCTACAGGCAGGGCGCAGCTTGCCTTTAGGTAGGGGCAGCCGTATTCGCGCAGGTCTTTTGGATAAAAATATTCCGGCTTTCCGGTTTTTGCATTGGTTGCAACGGCGCAAAGCAGCGTGTTGCTTTTTTCGTAGGTATCGTAATCAAGCGGCATGATATCATAGGTCAGTTCGCCGAAATCCCATTCCAGATTCAGGTACTGCCCGTTTTTTATGATGCTCTGCACGCTCATATATCTTTTGTCGTTGCAGTAGTTGATTGTTATATCATGTTGGCGCCTGTAGTTCTTGCCTATGAATGATGCCGCGTTGCAGGATCCTACGGAAACGCCTATAACGTAGGGGAATTCAATACCGGCGTCAATAAAAGCGTCGAGCACGCCGCTGGTAAAAATGCCGCGGCTGCCGCCGCCCTCCAGCACAAGGCCGCAACTATAATCTCCGTTCATGTTTATCACCGTAAAATTTGTAGAATGTAAAAAGAGCAACACTTACTGTTGCTCCTCTTGTTTTGGTTGTTAAATTATTTGTCTGCTTTCTTGGCGGCCTTTTTCTTTTTCGGGGCAGCCTCTTTTGCAGCAGGCTCTTCTTCCTTTTTCTCTTCCTCAACCTCGATGATTTCAAGGTCGTTGCTGCACTCAAAGAAATCGTCGTCGTTAAAATATTCCGGCTCTTTCTTATCTGTAAGCTTTTTAACAAGGAAGTAAACTGCGGCAACCGCGCCTGCTATTGCAACAACAGCGCCTATAACCTTTAAGATCTTGCTTATGTTCATTGGAAAAACCTCCTAAATAATAACTACATATAATTATATAGGTATTGCGCAATAAAGTCAAGCAGTAAAAAGTGAATAAAAAAATAACTCCCGCATTTTTGCAGGAGCTTTTTATACAAAATTTACGCTTTGTTGAGCTTTGTTACAAGGCTGCTCTTTTTTCTTGCGGCGTTTTTCTTGTGAAGCAGATTTTTAGCGGCTGCCTTGTCAATCTTTTTAACAGCTGCTTTAACAACTTCCTCTTTATCCGCTGCATTTGTTTCAATAGCAACATTTGCCTTTTTGATAGCGGTCTTAAGCGCTGTGTTTGCGGCCTTGTTATTCGCTGCCTTTTTAGCTGCTACCTTAACTCTTTTTTTTGCTGATTTGATCTGCGGCATTCCTTTTCACTCCTTTGTGCGGATTTAAAATATATATCAAAACTTATTAAATGCTAATGTATAGTAGCATAACTCGGGAAAAAATGCAAGTATTTTTTTCTTTTTGGGCATACTTTTATTAAATTCTTGCGATTTTGGAGGCGGTTTTGTGCAAAACAGAACGGATATCGCCCTTGAAAGCTTTGAAGAAAGCGGCAAAACGTCACTGCCCGGCGTTCAGGTAAAACACGGCGGCGGTATAACGTATGTGCGGGTTTTGGATGAAAAAGGCTCGCGCCTGCTCGGCAAACCCGTTGGGGAATATATAACCGTAGAGGTGCCGTCTTTTGTAAATGATACGGATATCTTTGACGGCAGACTGAAAAAGATCGCTTCCATACTAAAAAATCTTCTTCCGCCGGAATGTGACAATGTTCTTGCCGTCGGTCTTGGTAATATGGATATAACGGCGGACGCGCTCGGTCCCAAGACCGGCAATTATATTTTTGCAACGCGCCACCTGACTTCGCAGCTCAAAAGGGATATGGGTTTTGAGGATCTGAAGACCGTGTCATGCGTTTGTACCGGCGTGCTTGGGGAGACCGGTATAGAAAGCGCGGAGATCATCAAAGGCGTTGCCTCCGTTGTAAAACCTTCGTGCGTTATAGCGGTGGACGCGCTTGCCGCTACAAGCGCAAAACGGCTCGGAACAACGGTGCAGCTCTCCACCGCCGGCGTAATACCCGGCTCGGGCGTCGGAAATCACCGCTTTGAGATCTCCCGCAAAACGCTTGGCGTGCCGGTCATATCCATAGGTATACCAACCGTCATTTCCGCCTCGGTCATCTCCGGCAGGCAGGGCGATTCCATGTTCGTCACCCCGCGGGAGATAGACAGGCTTACCGAACAGGGCGCCAAGCTCATCGGTATGAGCATCAACGTCTGCCTGCAAAGCGCTATAGATGAACGGGATCTTTATGCCCTTGTAGGCTGAGTCATATGCCGTTTTGAGAAACATATATTTATTAATATATATAATGAATAAATATCATTTTCTCCGGAGGGCGGTTTCATGAAAAGGGAAATTACCGTTTTTGTATCCAATGCGCTGATCGTGTTTTTTGCCGTCGGTATCATTCTGAATACGGTTCCGTTATATAAGGGTACGGCTTCGGCGGCGGCGGGGAATATCCTTTGCGCGTCCATGCCTTATACAAATATGAAAACGCAAGTGCAGCAGGCTTTTTCAATTTTTTCTGATAATGCCGAAAATACGGAGCATACTAATAACACCTCGCAGGAAGATACGGCTGAGGTCATGAATATCGCAGGTTCCGAGGACGGCTCGGACAGCGATGATCTTACTGAGACCCCAAGCGATATTTTAAAGCTTATGGAGGAAGAGGAAAAAGTAATAGGCTCGCAAACAAAAAAGGGCAGCACAAGTGAGGAAAGTTACACGGGTGGCGGAACAATCGTAACTTATAATAATGTTCAGATACAGAATAAGATACCGAGTGATTTTTATTCGCTGAATATAGAGGAACTCTTAAACCGAAAAGCGGATTTAAAGATTTCAGATCCTTCAAAGCCCACGGTGCTTATTTACCACAGCCATTCCACAGAAAGCTATAATCTTCTTGACGTAGGTTATTATACAGAGTCCTCCGGCTCGAAAACAAAGAATATCGCCAGAAATATGGTGCGGGTCGGGGACGATATCTGTAAAATACTTGAAGCGCGCGGCATAGGCGTTATCCATGACAGGGAGATACACGATTCCTCTTATAACGAAGCGTATTCTTCCTCGCGAAAATCCGTTGCGCAGTATCTGGAAGAGTATCCAACAATAGAAATAACCATAGATGTCCATAGGGACAGCATTACATATAAAGACGGAACCAAGGTAAAACCCACAGAGGTCGTAAACGGCAAAAAGGCAGCCAAAATGATGATTATTTCGGGCTGCGAGTACGGCAGCGTAGAGAATTTCCCGGACTGGGAATCCAATCTGCGTTTCTCCTGCGCGGTAACGGATAAGCTCAATTCCATGTATCCTCAGCTCATGCGCCCGATCCTGTTCTCCGAAAGGAAATACAATATGGATCTCACCAAAAATTCTTTTCTGCTTGAAATAGGTACGGATGCAAATACGCTTGAGGAGGCATGTTACTCCGGCAGATTGTTTGCCGATGCGCTTGCAGATCTTATCCTTGAGGAATATTCATAAATCATTGCCGGCAAAAGAAGCCTGAGCCAAAGGAAGTGAAAATATGAAAAAACATCCCGTGTTTTTTACGTTCCTGCTCGCCGCGGTCATTCTCACGGCGGGCATTTTTACGGCATATTATAATACCAAGAGCCTCACGGTCGATGAAAATATCGTGCTGTTTTCGCGGGATTCGGAGGGAATAACCGTTCTGGACTACAAAATTTATTATTCGGATTTGGATACGGCGTGGCAGGGTGCAAAGCGCTGTTTGCCGCGCAGGATCTGCTCTACCGCACCATATGTTGTGCTGCCGAATGAAGCAGTTACTTATATAATGTATATAATATAGAAATAAAAGATTTTAGGGAAGATTTGAAACACGCGGCGGAGTGTAAAAAAGCCAAAAAATTCCTTTAAAAAACTAAAAAAAAGTGTTGACATTCCCCTTGCCGTTGTGGTAATATTATCAAGCACTCTGAAACGCGGGGCACGAAGCAACGCAGGAAAGAGCGTGAAAGGACCTTGAAAATTGAACAACGACGAAAGAAAAGGAACCCGAGATTCAAGAGAGTAAAAGTACTCAAGTAATGAAAAGGAACGCAAGAGTTCGCGAGCGAGAAGCTTGAAACGAGGTTGATACAGTACGGAAAGGTACTGATATTGATAGTATAGTTTTAAGAGTTTGATCCTGGCTCAGGACGAACGCTGGCGGCGTGCTTAACACATGCAAGTCGAACGAAGCTTGATGATAGATTTCTTCGGAATGAAATTTGATATGACTGAGTGGCGGACGGGTGAGTAACGCGTGAGCAACCTGCCCTTCAGAGGGGGATAGCGTCTGGAAACGGACGGTAATACCGCATAACGTACATTGACCGCATGATCGATGTACCAAAACTGAGGTGCTGAAGGATGGGCTCGCGTTGGATTAGATAGTTGGTGGGGTAACGGCCTACCAAGTCGACGATCCATAGCCGGACTGAGAGGTTGATCGGCCACATTGGGACTGAGACACGGCCCAGACTCCTACGGGAGGCAGCAGTGGGGAATATTGCACAATGGGGGAAACCCTGATGCAGCAACGCCGCGTGAAGGAAGACGGTTTTCGGATTGTAAACTTCTGTTCTTAGTGAAGAAGAATGACGGTAGCTAAGGAGCAAGCCACGGCTAACTACGTGCCAGCAGCCGCGGTAATACGTAGGTGGCAAGCGTTGTCCGGAATTACTGGGTGTAAAGGGAGCGCAGGCGGGGAGCCAAGTCAGCTGTGAAAACTACGGGCTTAACTTGTAGACTGCAGTTGAAACTGGTTTTCTTGAGTGAAGTAGAGGTTGGCGGAATTCCGAGTGTAGCGGTGAAATGCGTAGATATTCGGAGGAACACCGGTGGCGAAGGCGGCCAACTGGGCTTTAACTGACGCTGAGGCTCGAAAGTGTGGGGAGCAAACAGGATTAGATACCCTGGTAGTCCACACTGTAAACGATGATTGCTAGGTGTGGGGGGTCTGACCCCTTCCGTGCCGCAGCTAACGCAATAAGCAATCCACCTGGGGAGTACGACCGCAAGGTTGAAACTCAAAGGAATTGACGGGGACCCGCACAAGCAGTGGATTATGTGGTTTAATTCGAAGCAACGCGAAGAACCTTACCAGCACTTGACATCCAACTAACGAAGTAGAGATACATTAGGTGCCCTTCGGGGAAAGTTGAGACAGGTGGTGCATGGTTGTCGTCAGCTCGTGTCGTGAGATGTTGGGTTAAGT
>OIXS01000062.1_pt1 | contig 64327 bp, 50 predicted proteins | sample 1587841 | NCBI WGS metagenome assembly OIXS01 (sample SAMN03283254) | human gut metagenome | biome: human-associated habitat; material: feces | host: Homo sapiens | place: USA | collected 2013
GGAGCGACCGGAAGTGGTAAAACTTATATGGCCTGTGCCTTTGGCATGGAAGCATCTAATAAACGCTTTTTTCTAGGTGATACACTATTCCGATAATATGCTTGCGAAAGTCCTGTAATTCCCGGACGTACTTTCATTTTATCTATTTCGTCAGGCAAAAAAGTGTTAACAGCATCCCATTCGCTTGCTCTAGGACCTATAATACTCATTTCTCCTCCTGATGTAAAGATAGAAACAACTTTTTTTCAGAGAAAATTTTTCATCACCACACCATGCAATCACCCTCAAAAACAGCACAAAAAAAGAACCTCTGATCTCTCAGAAGTCCCTATTTTACGCTGTTTTCTTAAAATTCTTCCACTGTCAGCACCGTTGCCTGCTTCATATCAAATTCCACCAGATTGTACTCTGAATGGCATATACCCGTCAAACGATACGTCTTTTCTGTATCCCATTCGCACGTTTTCCATATCATTCGCAGCATTGGCACACTGCTGATCTTAAATTCCCAATTTTCCGGGTTATATTTAGGCACACGAAAACACTCTGCTTCTTTTCTGGCACATGCCTGTACCACCAATCCCCGCTTTTCAGGGTTAAACAAAAATCGTATGTACTTTGGTTCGCCCAATGCCACTATCGTTGAATGAAAAATCCGTATTTTCCCCCATTTTTGGCATAGCGAAATCCCTGGTATCACAATATTATGTTCCTGCACACTGATACCTCCCATCTTTAGGGCAGACTTTCCCCTTTGTCTATTTTCCTGTTGTAAATTCTGCATAACCATCCAGCATATTTATTTCCAGTGCTTTCCTATGTTCTTCCACTGGTAAACCAAAAGAATCTTTCCATTCCTTTGGATAAAATGGTATACGGTTCTTTCTCTTTATTTCTTCTGCTGAACATTCAGTATCTGTATCACTTGATGCTGTTTCTTCTATATTATTAGCATTTTCAATAGTAGTCTGACTTTCTGTGTCTTTTTTCGCTCTTTTCCCTTTAATATCCATGAATATCTCCGTTTCCATCAAGTCAAACACATAAATTGTTTCATCTTCAAAAGTAATCTTGTGTCCCAAAATCTTATATCGGCAATCCAGATTCCATCCCATCATTTCATACATCATTGCAGAGAAGATTTTGTTTGTCATTTTTCTGCTTTTACGCTTATCTGGCTTTGCCACACACCAACGAAGTGCATCTTTATCATTTTCCTCACATTTTCGGACAACCATTCTCTTATTATCCTGGTTCACAAGTATCTGTATGTAAACTGCATCCTCTAAACCAGCGATGCAGGCTGTATTAAATGTCACACTATCTCTCCGGATCACGACAGCCGGTTCCCTTAAATGAGCAAACAGTTCTCGTCTGACAACCTGATACCCCTCATAACTAAAATCCTTTGCCAACTCGATTGCTTTCTGATCAACAATTTCTTTTTCGTCCGTATACTCCGCTGTATCATGCATAATTAGCACACCTCATTTTATCTATCAATTTCTCTGCTGACTCCAACAGATCATCAAGAACTTCTCTGGTTATAATCTCCATCCCTTCAACAGTTGTTGCAGGGCGCAGTATATCCCAGTTTCCTCTATATGCCACTCTCTGTAAAAATACTGTTCTATTTGTAGACTCTCCAAAATTATATGTCCAGGCTTCCGGATAAAGTATCTTCTTTACTGGCTTTTGAGCTTCTTCTGGCTTTTTCTCCACTTCTTCCGCAGATTGTTCTGCATTTTTCTCCTGTACAAGCACTTCTGGTTCTTCTAACTCAAAAATCATTACCTGCTCATCTGCACTACCACAAAACTGTCCACGCAATTTATACTTGCATTCTTTATTCCATCCCATAAGCTCATATAATGGCTCTGAAAATCCTTTACAGCTTTTTGGAAGCACCGCCCATCGTCCATCTCGTATAGTTCCCCATTTTATAGCATTTATGCTGCTTCTTTCGCATGGACGAACTGCAATACACTTTTCCACAGAATTAAAAAGCAATTCTACATACTCTACATCTTCAAATTTCTTCAAACAAGCTGTATTAAATACAATTTTCCCCGAAGAAATCGTTACTGCCGGATCAAATCTTGTTGAAAAGAACTGCGCCCTCACAATTTCGTAACCACTTAAATCAAATCCTCGGTTTTCCGTTTTCTCTGCACAAATTTCATTATTATTTTCAGAATAAGCACTTAATGATGCCTTTTCATAATCTGCTGACGAAAATCCATTCCATGCACGATTTACAGGCACAAAGCCTTTTAAAGCTCCCTGATCCACTACCTGTAAAGTTGGCAATGGATACCCTTTTTTCATATATTTGCTTGCATCCAGCATTTTTTGCGCTGCATTATAAATCTCCCGGCTCACAATAGCTTCATGGTGATCGGTCTGTCTATATTGGTTCCGATCATGGTTATTTTTCTTTGATTTATGATCCAGGTAATTAGGTGTAAAAGTTTTTCTTGATAAAACATCCCCACAATGCCTTTCATTGCGTAGAACATTTACAACTGTACTTCCTGTCCACTTTGTATTTCCTAATTTAGTTTTACGTCCTAAATCCATCAAAATTTCAGCAATTTCAGAAGTAGGAAAGCCACTCAGGAACAGATAATAACACAAGCGAACCGTATCTGCTTCCGACTCATTAATAACTAAATTCCCATCCTCGTCCTTATCATAACCTAAGAGTTTGGGTGTCAGAAATATTCCTCTTGAAAACCGTTGTTCAATAGAAATATTCATAATTTCACTTTTCGTATGTGATTCTTCCTGTGCTGCTGCCGATAACACTGCAAGCATCATTTCGCTCGTATTATCAAGGGTGTAAATATGCTCTGTTTCAAAAAATACGCCTACCTGCGGTTTCATATTTGCTAATTCACGAACTTTAGCAATACAATCCACAATATTTCTGGCAAATCGTGATACACTTTTGGTAACTATTAAATCTATTTTCCCTACTTTGCAATCCTCGATCATACGATTAAATTCATCCCTATGCTGTAAAGATGTGCCGGAAATTCCCTCATCCGCATATATCCCAACCAGTGTCCACCCTGCATGTTCCTTTATCATATCTTCATAATGATTTTTCTGCAGTTCATATGAAGATGTCTGATTGGCATCATCTGTAGACACACGGCAATAAGCACACACCCTTTTGGTGCCTGCATCTTCAAATAATTTTTCTTTCTGTTTCGCAGGAATGAACTCTAATTCGCTGCGATCCACGCCCTTATACCTTGCACGAATCTTTTCTTTCCGTTCTTCCTGGCTTGCAGCATGTTTTTCCTGTTCGTTCATATGCTGTCCCCCACTTCCATATGCCAGTACCAGATTTTACCTTTTTTATATGCTTTTATTTCAGCAATTTTCTTTGCTTCCTGTACCGTTCTTTTTGCAATACCATACTCTTTCATTTTTTCATAAATATAGGTACTTGCTAAATCTTCTACTGATAACAGTTTTTGCAGATATTCTACAGCAATATCTTTCTTTCCTGTGCTTTTCTCAACATTAAGCAACTCTTCCACATTTATCTGGCATTTTCCAATCCATCGAAACCCTTTTTTCTTATCCAGTTCAAACCCTATTGGTTCTCCTTCTGGTGCAAGGCTTGATTTTACCGGAAACATATACCGTTTCCAAGGTTCTTCTTTATCTCTGGATACCATAAGAATGCTTCTCGCTGCTGCCGCAATGTCAATACTGCCTAATCCTCTGTATAATTGGTTTCCACCACCACTTTTGTTCATGTGTCCAACTAATACTATTGCACAATTAGTTTCTGCTGCCACCTTGGATAACTTTGATAAGATTTCTCGCATTTTTACTGCATTTGTCATATTTCCATTGTGACCGATAAATGCCTGTATCGGATCAAGCACAACCATTTTCGCACTGATCTGTATAATAGCATTTCTTATACGTTCATCTTCCAGTGTCAATTCATCATTATCTTCCTTTATGAATGCAACCTTACTACAATCAGCCCCAGCCTGTTCCAGCCTTGGTTTTATCGTATCTCCTTTTCCATCTTCTGAACACTGATATATTACCATCTCTGGCTTTTTTATCTTCTGTCCATCTGGCAAATATCCGCCTTTTGTTAGTATCGCTGCAACATGAATAATCAGTGTTGACTTACCCTCTCCCGGATCTCCCTGCAACATTGTAATCTTCCCACAGGGAATATATGGGTACCATACCCATTCCACCTCCGAGGCTTTCACATTTGAATAAAATTCAACACCCGTATTTATACTTTCCAAATTTGATGCCCCCGGTGTCTTTTGCTCTTTTTTCTACTACATGTGAATAATTGCATTAAACTTCTACTTATGTTTCATTATAATATATCTTTTTTGGGAATACAATAAGGAATATCAAATGTGTGTGGAGTTTCGCAATAAATCTTAACTAATAGTCAAAGTCTAGGAGGTGACAGGTTTGGAAGTAGAAATTGATTATCTTGCTATCGGTAAAAGGATCCGCACTGCACGTCTGTCAAAAAAAATGACTCAGGAAACACTTTCAAATATGATCGACGTTGCCCCTACCTATGTCAGCAGTATCGAAAACGGACATACCAAATTAAGCCTTGCAACATTGCTCGGCATTGCTCAAAGCCTTGATACTACTGTAGATCAGCTTTTATATGACAATACGCCTGTACTGGTTTCAAAATTTGATGCCGATATAAAAGAGCTTACTTCTGATTGTAGCAATCAGGAAAAAGAATTTTTACTGGAAATTATAAAATCAACCAAAACTGCATTACGCAACTACAAACCAGGCAAATAATTTAAGGGCGCAGAAACTTTATTATTTCTGCACCCTTCTTTTATACTTTTGCGGTCTTGCTTCCTTGCGATGTTGTCCATTACGATTTTATATTGTAGTTTATTCCGTCAGTTTAAGCTGAATACATAGAATATAGTATATCATCTGTTTCCTTTTTAATCTTTCTTAAATTATCTATATTCTTAGAAATCATATTAAAAAATGAAGACCAATAATTATTAGCCATTCCTATACCATCATCATAATATTGGAATGTTGTCAAATTTATATATTCATTCAACAATTCTACTACTTGTTTTCCCAATTCAAGAGAATGTTGATTTAGCGCCTCATAAAGATCATCCCTTTTTTCAAGATATTTATTTATGTGAAGCAATTCTTCTTCATACATAAAATGATGATCATCTATTTCATTTTGTAAATCAATCGGATTAGAAAAAGATTGTGCAAAATTCATTTTCCAATATTTATATGAATATTCCAACAAATCATGGAAGCAATCAGTTGCATACTTGACCTGCTTTAATGCTTCCTTTTTCCTTTCCATCTGCTGGCTTTGAAAAGAAACTATATCTTCTCCCTTCAGACGTCGTTCTTGTTCATATTCCGCTATCATCTTCCACTTTAGCAATTCTTCTACTGGATATTCGTCTGGATTTTTATCAATTAATGTGTGACAAGCACTACATAACCATATTCCATTATTTATAGATTCTCTTTCTTCTTTTGTCATTCTCGCATCATATCTTGCGCCCTTTGGTGATGCTCCTAAAATGTGGGCGGCTTCACCTATTGATAATCGTTTATCTCCCTCTCTATGAGGACCTAATGTTTCCCTTCTACAATTTGGATTTGAACATCTGCCCCCAACACGTTCACAAAGAATTGTCTTAATACGTTCTGAAAAATCAGCTTCTCTCATATGCAACTTCCTCTTTCTATAATTCCAAGGTCCCCTTAGTTACAAAGGATTTAAACTTATTCTATCATATCCCACTATAACAAAAAAGCATAAAAATACCGCCAAACAGACTTATTCTATGTTCAGCGGTACTTCGATACATTTTAAATTTCGTTTTCAAATATTGACATTCCTGCAAGCATCATATCCTCGTCCATATCCAGATTATCACTATCTTCTGGCTCTGTTTCCTCGACTTCTCGACAACTCGTTCCGCCCATTGATTTTTCTATTTCTAACAAAAACTCCTTGTCTTGAAGTAACTGTTTTTTGATAGCGTCTATGCTCACTGCTCCTGTGTATGTTCCTGTTCCTGCTTCTCCATTCTTCATCCACGCCTGAACCAATTCTGTCACAAGTGCTGTCTTGCATCTTTTCTTGGTTTTTAAGTATTCTCCTGCTTCTCTCTGACGTTCATCATCTTCATTAAATATCAATACAACCTTAATCTGTCCCATGACCAGCACCTCCTACCCTCTCCGCAGACGTGCTGTTGTCAGTTTTTCATATCCAATCGCATTCGCCCGGACGTCATCAATAAATTCCACATATTTAAATTCCGGGGAATTTTCAATCTGTTTTCTGAGTAAAAGACTTCCTCCACCAAGAAAGACCGCCGGATTTGTTCTAAAGTCGGTTACATGGGTATGTAGTTTATTGATAATTCTCTGTAACCAGTTTTCTGCCATTCGCTGAATTTCCAGTATGATTTTTTCATCTAATATGGTTTCTTCCTGCATTAAAACCTGTTCTACATCTGACGAATCCAAATGAATGCCATAGTTCTGTTGAATCGCATTGGATATTTCAGACCGTAGAACAGCCATACCGGAACGATCACTGACACGAACTGATAAATCCGGTTTTCCATTTCTGATTACCAAAAGGTCAACTGTTCCATCCCCAATATCAATACAGTTTACCGTTCTATATTTCTTCAAAAGACTTGCCTTAAAACACATGACTGCTGCAAAATTCTGTGGGCTGACAAATACATCTTTTAAATAGAAATTAACGGATTTTCCATTCATCTTAAAACTGATTCCATGTTTTGCATGATCTAAGAAATATTTCTTAAATGAAGTTGCCTGCTGACCGTAATCTGCGGGTGGCAATCCCACGCCAAGCACTACATCTTTTCCCGTTAATGTAATTCCTTTATTACGAGCTTCCATTGCAAGAGCATATAATGTGAGAATAAAGTAATCATCATCTACTGTCTTATCAGCTTTAAACGGCATTTTTGTATCTGACAGGGTATAATATGTTCCCTGATACTCCAAAATATCTTCATTCATAAAGCGTCCCGGTTCAGACACATATCTGACAAGTCCACATGGGAAGCATACATTCTCTCCCTTCATATTTCCATTTCCATGATCAATTCCAAAAATGATTTCTGCCATCGCTTTTTCCTCCTGTTTTTTAACTGTACTTTAAGTTGCACTAACATATATTTTTGTTCCAAAATTGCTTCTATTTAAGTATCACTTAACTCATTCTTGCTATCACTTTTGTATGTCTTGTTCTACTTAAATATTACTTTTGTATGTGTTTTTAATATATACCATACATTTGTATGTGTCAATACATTTTTATATATTTTTGTGTATTTAACAGTAAAAAATATGTTATAATCCCTTTATGGAGGTAGCGATAATGACCGTTGGCGAAAAAATCAAATACTTTAGAACTATGCATGGGTTCACTCAGGAACAACTTGTACAGGCTACTGGTTTAAGCATAAGCACTTTGCAAAAATACGAGTCTGATGAACGCAAGCCCAAGCCAGAGCAACTCTTGAAAATATCACAGGCCCTGGGCATTAGTATCAATATTTTTATGGATTTTGATATTCATACAGTTTCCGATCTGCTCTCACTTATATTTAAAATGAACGAGCAACTGGATTTAAACTTTGATTCTCAGAAAGATACAAACGGAAATATCATTCCTGACACCCTTACTCTTTCATTCAAAAATCAAATAATCAATCAGAAGCTCAGCACTTACGTTTCTTTCTTAAACAAAATGACCGGCTCTGAAAGGGAACAATATACTCAAACGCTTCAGGAATTAGAGAATCAGCTTATTAATGACAATACAGAAATTCACAAGACTGCTCCTGCGAGTAATTCCACTAATAACATACCGGATTCCACTTTTTCAGATCCGTCTTATCAGAAAATACAAAACCTGTTATCTGATTGCACACCGCAAGAAATGGAATGGATCTTAAAATCTGTTCAACTCATAAAAGACTGTCTGCGTGACACTAAATAATTTTCGGAGGATTCCTTATCACTATTACAGAAAATGATTATAGAAAAAAATTTGAGGGAAGCGTCACAAAACGTTTCCCTCACTCATCATGTATAGTCTATTTTTTTAGATCTTCCAAAATTTTTTCTACATTAATTCCAATTCCGTTTAATTGTGGTTGCAGGATCAGATACTTTCTCAATGGACTTAGCTTATTAAGCAGTCGCATGATTTTACCACTTTTCTTTTCTAATTCTAACTCTAATTCTTTCAAGTAAAACTTATAATATGGAACTTCTATATTTGTTTCCTTGATATAACGCTTGATCAGTTCTATACTGTCGTTATCATTAAGCTGTATAGCTGCATTGCCTACAATTATAAGAAAGTCTATGCTATCGGCTCCCATATCTTCAAATTCCACACTCTCCAGATACTCTTTCAGATTTTTGATTTTCTTTTGTTCTACCAAACAATCCAACAAATATATCTGTGCAAATGCTGTTTTTGCATACTCAAGACTTGTGCAAAAATCCTGTTCTGCAACTTCATAATTTCCCATTTTCCAGTATGTATAGGCAATGTCAGAATAATATTTTACCTTTCCGGCTTCAGTAAACTTTTTAATGTTCATTTTTTCACGCACATGCAATGCTTTTTCCAGCCACTTTACGTCTGGATCAAAGTTATGATACATTTCATACATCATTGCAATAACATCCTGCGAATACACTTCATCTTCTGTATATAAATCTTCTTTTTCCAGTTCTGCCATCACTTCATCTGCAATCTTTTTCGCACTTGTATTATCAGAAACCAATGCAAGCTGTATTGCCTTATCAAATTTATATTTCAATTTCATTAAGGAACTATCCGTCTTTTCAATCAAAATATCATCCAATTTAAGCAGCTCCGTTAATTGTCCTGACGGTAAAATGACAGACCGCAACAGTTCCAACATTCTCTGGTCTGTATGTACATCCACTTTTGTATTTTTTACAATAGCCTCAATCTGCTCTGAGAATTTTCCCTTATCATTATTCAGTTCATAATACAATAGCTGATAATATTCACATTCATTCTTCCAGTCCTCTGCATCCACCAATCCTTTTATAAATTCAAATCGTTCTCCCCAGTTATCTGTATTTCCTTTTGGTATGCAGTGAAAAATACGATCTGCCAACTCCGATAGTGCATTTACATCTTTATGTAACACAAATCTTCCAATTACAGGGTTATCCTTCAATATTCTGTTCGTATGCTTTCTTACATCTTCCAGATAATCAGAAAGCATCGCCACAGCTACATAATACGCTTTAATATAATTTTTGCTGTCGATTTCTTTTTTATAATTCTCTATTCCCTGTCCACTAAACGGTTTACAACACATGGAATACAAGCGTCCTGAACCACACAGGCATTTTTCATCATCTAACATATCTCATTTCTCCCATTGATTTATTGATTGATATTTTATCACATCTTCCGCATCATATAAATGGCAAAATAAAACCACAGGCATATCACTTTACACCTGTGGTCATATTTCATACTATTATTTTTAGCAAGTCCTTTTATGTATCGCCACAATCTTGCTAATTGGAAATCCCACCATATACCATACCGCCCGGATTCCAAGCCATGCTGCAATCACACAACCAAATATCCCGCCTACAATTACGCACAGAGCAACCATTCCAAGGATACCGGATAAATCCCAATGCCAGGGAATTATAATAAACATATGTGGGATTCCCACTGGCACTCCGTAAACCAGCATAAATCTGAACCAGTCAATTTCCCCATCCACCATATAAATATATTTTCCAATCCATCCAAGCAGAAGCAGCCCTGCAAATACTAAGATTCCTTTACATACAAAATTTTTAAATGTCATGCTTCCTTTACCCCTTTCTGGTATTTTTCTATTGCTTTCATCAGAACATCATCAAAACTGAATACTATCTCTATCCTCTTTTTATCATATACATAAACTGTATCAATCGTGGCATTTACAAGTTCTTTTGTAATCTTCTCATGCTGCATTTCCCCTTCCAGTAATTCAACAGCAGATGCCACTTTACTTTTATATGCTTCTTCCTCCGCCGATAAACGTGTGAGTGTTTCTATCTCTGCCTGTATGCCATTCATTCGATCCGTAATCTGCATTTTTTTCATCATATACTTTTCTTTCGTTATAATACCTTCCGCATACGATTCATACTGACGTATTCTCTCACTTTTTAACACATTACTCTCAGCCTCTAGCTGTTTTATCTTTTTTCTTCTGACACTATCTAAATTAGTTGTCTTTTCCTCAAAATCCAACTGTATAGCATCCAATACATAAAGGACACGTTTTAAAGCATACCATACATGCCCTTCTATAATTGAAACAGAAACCATTTCGTCTGAACACTTGGCAAATTTTCCTGTCATCTTTTTATGTGGACAATATACCCTGTCATTAGCACCGGATTCCATCAATACCATTGATCGTCTGCAATTCCCACATCTGACTTTTCCTTTCAATGCAAACTTTCTTGTACCCCGGTAATCTGGTTTTTTCATAAATGCGATAGTTGCCTTTGCTATTTCATATTCTTCCTCTGACACGATTGCCGGATGAACATTTTTTGTAATAACCACATCTTTATCCCTCGATTTTCTGGTTACTTTACTGCCAACCGCAATACTTTGTCGTTTTCCCTGCACTAAAGCTCCTGTATATTCATATCTTCCAAGAATGGCTCGAACCATGCCACAATCCCACAGAATTTCCGACTCTGGCATTTTTTGATTATATCCATAATGCGTAAGACCATTCTCTTTATTATATCTTCCCGGTGTAGGTATTCTCTGTTCATTCATATAATAAGAAATCTGAGAAGTACTGCATCCCTCGATTGCCTTATCAAAAATCGTTCGCACATATTTCCCTGCTACCGGATCTATCAACCATTCCCCTGTTTTACTATCTCGTAAATAACCAAAAGGCGGTTTTCCCCCAGTCCATTGACCATTTTTCCATTTCACTCTTAATGCACTTTTCAGCTTTTTAGAAATGTCTTTGCTATAAAGGTTGTTGACCAAGTTATGAATTGCCATATCCATTCCCATAGTTTTTCCTAAATAATCATTGCTGTCATAATTATTGTTTAATGAGATAAAACGGATTTCCAGTATTGGAAGTACTTGCTCCAGGTAATCTCCTACACCAATATAATCTCTGCCAAATCGTGAAAAATCTTTTACAATAATCGTATCTATTTTCCCAGTTTTCGCATCCTCTATCATGCGTTTAAACGCCGGACGCTCAAAATTAGTTCCTGAATAACCGTCATCCACATACTCTATATATTCATCTGACAGGTCATCCCTGTCCTGAACAAAATTTACAAGAAGCGTTCTCTGGTTATCAATACTGTTACTTTCATCCTTATTGTCTTTTCCCAAATCTCCATCTGCAATAGATAACCTCAGATACAATCCATTCTTACGCACTTTTAACACCCTCTATCAATTCTGTTATCTGTTTAAATTTATCATCACACTTGAAGCGCACATGAATGCTTCCGTTTTTATATATCTCCACATATTCTACAAGTTCCTGTACCAGTGCTTCATTGAAGCTCCTGTCAGAAAGATACTGCTCCAAGTTGCTGACCATATTCATATATCTGTCAGTTTTTTTCTCCAACATTCTTTGATTCTGTTTTGCAATTTGCAAATCATCCCTCAGATTTTGTAACTCCCGGATATAACGCTCTTTCATCATATCGAAGTCCTCTTTTTCTACAATCCCACCTACATAGTCCTCATACAATACAGTGTTCTTTTCTTCTGCCTGCGCTATTTTTCTTTCCAACATCCGCACTTTTGCAGCTGCTTCATAAAAAGCATTTTTCTCACTGGAATCACTTTTCAATTTTTGTAACAGCTTTTTTCTGTCACACATACTTCTTATAAGAATCTGAATTTGATCCATCACAAGTATCTTCAGCAGATTTTCTTCTATCTTCTGACCGCAATAATTATTCGCATAATTTTGAGCAGAACAGGTATAATAAATTCCTACTTTCTCCATTGTCTTATAATTATGGGTATAGCGGACACAATACATTGGACGTCCACAATCTCCACATCGAACCATACCGGGAAAACAGTCTTTGTATTTTTCTCTGTCCTCCATATATTTTAAATGCCAGTTTCTTGTGACCTTTTTTATTTTATTTGACCTTTCCTGCAGTTCTTCATAATCATCCCTTGCGATCATCGGCGTATGCATATCTCTCTGAACATTCCAGTCCTCCGGCAAAGTTCTATACTGCTTTATCCCTTTATACAATGACTGCTTCAACTTTCCGGTTACAATATCTCCAACATATGTAGGGTTATTCACAATCTTATCTACTGTATCCGTTCTCCACTTTGTCTGTTCTAACGGAACAGTCAATACACCAGTTTTTTCTCTTTGTCCAGGTGTTGCAATTCCCATGAGATTTAATCTATCTGCAATTTTCTTTTTGCTGACTCCCATCATATACCACTGAAATATCATCCTTACAAATGGTGCAACCTCTTCATCAACAATCTGTCTGTGCCTATCCTCTGAACGGACATATCCAAATGCTACTTTTGATAAAGTAATATTTCCCTTTTTTCGCTGTGCATCTTTTGCAGCCAGAATCTTTTTTGACATATCTTTTGCATACATGGCATTAACCATATTTTTTAATGGAACACTGATGTTTTCCCTGTCCTCTTTTCTGGAACTGTCATAATCATCTGTAATTGCGATAAACCTTACATTTAACCTTGGTAAAATCGTTTCCAGATAATATCCTGTTTCCAGATAGTCCCTGCCAAAACGTGATAAGTCTTTTACAACAATACACTGAATCTTTCCTGACCGGACATCTTCCATGAGTTTCAAGAAGCCTGGTCGTTCAAAATTAGTTCCGCTAAATCCATTGTCTATATATGTACCTGCCAATTTTAAATCCGGATGCTCCTCTATGAACTTTTCAACCAGCATTTGTTGTACAACTAAAGTTTCGTCCGTTTCATTTCCACCATTTTCAACAGATAATCGAATATACGCTCCGGTATCTATCAGATTCTCACAGTTTTCTATAATCTGATTACTAACAGCCTCAACATTTTTATTTCTTCTGCTTTTCCTTGCCATTGCTATTCCTCCATCCATTCTTCTGGAAAATAATTCTTCCAGTTCTGCATTGTCAGGTATACATGCACATCTCTTAAATCTGAAACAATTATTTTATCTACCCATTTTTTAACATGTTGACTTTCCAGCTTCTCCGGTAACTCTTCCCTTTGAAATGTTTTTATCCATTCATTTTCCTCGCTATAAGCCTTTTTCATATTTGCAAGCCTGTCCATCAGTCCTTCAAAATCGTTTTCATACATTTGCAACTGCGCCTGTATTTCTTCTTTTTTCTCCTGATATTCTGTCTGACCAATCTCATAGTCCCGGAATTTTTCATATAAAGGAATACGGTCTTTCTCTACCTGCTCCATTTCCTGGAATATCATCCATGCCTTTTCTGAATATTGCTGAGTCTCTTTCTGTAATAGCTGTTGCATTTTTTCTGTCTGCAAATATGCTTTCATTTTTTCAGCCATATCCATTTCCAGAGAAATTGCATTTTTTACTGCCTCTGTAACCTTAGCTTCTTCTATATAAATTTTTCTTTTCTTTGGTAATTCACTCATCTGCGGATTGAACACAAAAGCAACGTCACCACTTCGGAAATTTCTCAGGTACAACGGCTTTCCAGTTGCTTCATCATAGATTTTTCTTACATATGGCCCCGGCTTCCCACCTATGATATTATCTGTAGTTGTTCGACTTTTAATAAGTCTTCTAGCCTGTTCAAAAACTCCTTCATCTAGTATTGGTGTTATTGAAAGCGTACAAACTTCTCCGTTGATTGTTTTCTGCCAATAGCCATCATATGCTGTACACTCTAAAATCCTCCGCAAAGCACCTTCGCTCCACTTATTTTCATAATGCGGCCAGTGCTTATGCCCCACTCTCGCATTATGTACCATTGGAGATTCTTCTCCTCGCTCATTCAGAATGGCTACTATCTTTTTTATAGAGATTTCTGCCAATGTCATTTGAAATATCTCCCGTACAATCTTCGCAGCCTCTTCCTCGACAATTAATTCTTTTCTATCTTCTGAAAGTATGTATCCATATTTTTCATCGTGAACTGTATAATATCCCTCTACCTGTTCACGAATCGCATATTCACGCATACTCTTTACCTGTACCGCAATTTTCTCTTTTCTGAAATACTCGTCTATTTCTTCCCTGCTTTTTCCAATACTGCAAAAATCGCTCTGTACTATCGCAAAGTGAAGTCCCGCCGGAAAGAATGTTTTAACCAGTACATCTTCCGCACAGGAAATATATTTTCCGCAACGGTCAACACTATCTACTACCACCATATCAAATTTACGGTTAATCCCATCTGCCGTCATTTCTTCAAAAGCTGTATTTTCATTTTCATCCTTTTTCCGGTCACTGTATTTTGCTACCAGCTTCCAACCATGTGATTGTATATAGTTCTGAATATGTTCATTCTGCTGTTGGATAATATCTGATGGAATTTTCTTTGTATTTTTGCACGATGTAGTCCTTGTATAACTTACGCACCGCATTTAAATCTACCTTCCCTTTCTTCCATTTCCCGAATATTCTGAGCTGCTTCTGTCATTTCCTGTATTTCGTCTGCATACTTAAAGCAAATTTCCAGACGGTCTTTTCCATACACAATGATTTTATCAATCAGAGTAACTACCGCTTTACGATCAAGCTGTGTAATATTCTGATAATACTTGAAATCCTCAATCCAAGGGTGTTCCCGTTTTCCCTCCGCAGATACCTTTTCTTTCCTCTGCTCTAATTCACGTTCTGCTTTTTCCGCATTATGCAGCTTGTCTGTAAATCTCCGATTATACTCATGGTATTCTTCTCTCGTCACAATGTTATCTAACATATCCTGATACAACCGGGTTTTTAAATCTTTATACTTCTCTACTTCCTCATGCAGAACCACCAACTGCTTTTCCAGTGAATCCAGTTCTGTCTTTTTATAATTTTTCATTCCACTGTTCTGAATGATATTCTCCGCATTTACCAATAAGGCAATCTGCCTTTGTATAGCATCCAAAACAACTTTTTGAACCGTCTTTTCACTAATCAAATGTGAACTGCATCCATCTCCGTTTTTATATGTAGAACAATGGTAGTAATAATACCGCTTTCCATTTTTTGTTGTGCTTCTCTTCACCATGTTCTGCCCGCAATCTCCACATCGCAAAAATCCCGAAAAAATATATACGGATTCTTCCTCTGGTGCTGTGCGAGTATCCAGTTCCATCAATGACTGTACATACTGAAATATTTCCTCTGCAATAATCGCTTCATGCGTTTTCTCTACACGAATCCAGTTTTCTTCTGCTACTGGTCTGCACTCCTTTACTTTATAGTTGATTTTACGATTCTTTCCCTGAACCATTGTTCCTGTATATAACTCATTTGTCAAAATGCGATTTACAGTTGTGACCGCCCATTTAGGCTTGGCTCCTGAACGAAATCCACTATTATAATTCATACCACAGCTTCGTTTATATTCCATTGGTGGAAGCACTCCCATTTCATTCAGCTTCTCTGCAATCCTTTGAGGACTGTAACCGTCCATTTTCAGATTGAAAATATATTGGACTATATCTGCTGCATATTCATCTATAATGAGATGATTTTTATTCTCTGGATCTTTCTGATAGCCATACCCGGCAAAGCTGCCAATAAACTGTCCATTTTTTCTTTTTACATCTAACTGACTTCGGATTTTAATTGAGATGTCCCTGCAATAAGCATCATTTATCAGATTCTTAAAAGGAACAATGATCTGGTCTGCATCATCCGATTCTGCTGCACTGTCATAATGATCTGTAACTGCAATAAACCTTACTCCAAGAAACGGAAATATCTTTTCTAGGTATCTTCCTGTTTCAATATAGTTTCTTCCCAGTCTGGATAAATCCTTGACGATAATACAGTTGATTTTCTTTTTCTTCACATCCTCAAGCAATCGCTTAAATGCAGGACGTTCAAAATTTGTTCCACTGTAACCATCATCAACATATTCATCGACCAACGTGATCTCTGGGTGCTGTTTTACAAAATCGTTAATCAGACTTCTTTGATTGCGGATACTATCACTTTCCAATTTATCTCCGTCTTCTCTGGAGAGTCTGAGATAGTCCGCTGCTAATATAGACTTTTGATTGAAATACATAAAGCCATCAACCTCCTAATTTACTATGCCATCCGGCAGTGTAAACCAAGAAATTCATGGCTTCTTGAATGCTTTTAAATTTTGACCCAACACCATATTAACATAACTTCTGGCTCACTGCTATACCTTTTTTCATTCTTTTTAAATTTCTTTCCATCCTGTTTTTCTTCATTTTCATAACGAGATACACCTGCTCAGGCTTTCTTCCAGTGTACATTTTCCAGTAAAACTTATTTTTACCGTTACTCCATGGGAGATATAGCAATACGGATTTTTAATCTGCCTAATATAATCTGCAATCCGTTCCTCCTGTGGCAGTTCTGTTTGTATCTGCACCTGCTCTATATCTACCAGACTGCTTGTGTCTACCGTTCTAATATCTATCTCTGCCATCTCCTGCATTTCTTCTGGTGTTGGTAATTCTTTCTCTGCCATTTTTACACCTCCCGGAAAAAATTACTTCTACCTATAAAGCTCGGCAGAGGGTATTTACCAACCTGCATTTCGTGTTTTTTTATTTTTTTCATTTTGAGGGTTGGTAAACAGGCTTTCCAAAGCCTTATTAGTAGAGGGATTTCTTTCTTAGAGCAAGTTTCGCCCTGGCTGCCAGAAACCCGGTTCCCGGATTCTGACAGCAGGCAACTTGATGGGGATTTTGCTCCCCATACCCTCAAGCACAATCAATGATTGTTTCATTGGTTCCCATTTGCATGGTCACAGCGTAATAATTTTTTATTACTTAACTTTCACAGCAGACTGTGAATTTTACTTACAAAAACAACTGGAGGATTAAAAATATGGCAAGACCAAAAAAGGAAGAAATGTATCGTAACCATCGTATTACCGTTCGTTTCACTGAAACAGAATTTTCAATTATCGAAACTGCCGCCAAACAAGCTAATATGTCATTGGCTTCTTATGTGCGAACACAAGTTTTAAAAGGAAAAGTACAGACCAAAATTGAAATAGTTGCTGATGTTCCAGAAATAAAGAAACTGCTCGCAGAGTTTGGAAAGATAGGCAGCAACCTCAATCAGATTGCAAAATATTTTAACCAGGGCGGCATTCTTTCTCAAGAAATGCGTGGAGAAATAAATAAGCGACTTCGAGATTTATACGAAATGAAATATAAGGTAATGGAAATGGCAGGTGACTTTCATGGCAATACTGAAACATATCGCAAGTAAAAATGCAGATTATGGAGAAGCTGAACGTTATCTGATTTTTCAGCATGACGAATATACGCAGAAACCCATTCTTGATGAAAACGGTCATATGCTCATTCGTGAGGAATATTACCTTGACGGTATAAACTGCGATCCATTTACCTTTGCAGCAGAATGTCAGGAAACAAATGCTTATTTTCATAAGAACCAATCTTACAATGAAATTAAGTCCCACCACTATATCATCAGCTTCGATCCTAAAGACCGGAACGAACATGGATTGACCGGAGAACTGGCACAGCAGCTTGGCGTAGAATATGCCAAAAAGAACTTTCCCGGACACCAGGCACTTGTCTGTACCCACACTGACGGTCATAATGGCAGTGGCAATATTCATGTGCATATCGTAATCAACAGCATACGCAAATATGACACTGAGCCTCAGCCCTATATGGAATTTGACCGGGATTCCAAAGCTGGATATAAACATCATCTTTCCGATAGATACCGAATCTATTTGAAGCAAAAAGTCATGGATATGTGTACCGCCAATGGGTTGAACCAGGTAGACCTTCTAACACCTGCGGAAAGGAAAATATCTGAAAAAGAGTACTGGGCAAAACGCAGAGGACAGAAAAATCTCGATAAACACAATACAGAACTTGAAAAAAAAGGACTGACTCCAAGGCAGACTACTTTTCAAACCGAGAAGCAATATCTTCGTGATGCGATTGATACGGTTGCTTCACAGGCAACATCGCAAGAAGAATTTTCCAGATTGCTGTCCAAAAAATATAATATTACATTCAAAGTCAGTCGTGGCAGATACAGCTACCTGCATCCCAACCGCAGTAAATACATTACTGGAAGAAGCCTTGGTACACTTTATGAGGAAAAACATCTTCTGCAAATATTTCAGGAAAATTCTACCGCACAGATTACTAAAAATCCAGTTCCTGATATTTCCCAAGTTGTTAATTCCTTAACTCAACCAGTTTCTCCCCACACTGCTACAACTGCCGAAGCTCCACATACTTTCCTCTTTATAAAATCTGATTTGCGGTTGGTAACAGATTTGCAACATTGTATTAAAGCACAGCAAAGTCAGGCGTATGCTCAAAAAGTAAAACTGTCTAACCTGAAAATGATGGCTCAGACAGTTGCCTATATACAGGAGCATGGCTTTCAATCCAAAGAAGATTTAGATGCAGCTCTTTCCGATGCCTCTGCTCAAAGCACTGATGCCAGAAATACTCTCAAAACCACAGAGGATACTTTGAAGAATGTCAATGAACAGATTCATTATACCGGACAGTATCTTGCCAATAAATCCATATATTCTGATTACCGCAAAAGTCGGAACAAAGAAAAATTTTACGATGATCACCGGGCAGAACTTACACTCTATGAATCTGCCCTCCGAATACTCAAAGAAAAATCACAGGGCAATAAACTTCCTACATTAAAAATGCTGCGTGAAGAAAAGAATCGCTTAACAGAATTACAGGCAGTGCAACGTGAGGATTTTAATGCCCGGCGTGAATATGAACGAGAACTCCGCACAGTATGTTCCAATGTAGATATTATTCTTGGAACCTCACAAGTTCAAAATCGCCAGCGTGAACATACACAAGAAAAATCATAACCAACTTCTTTCATAAAAAATAGAGGTTCTTCCATAAAGCCAGGGAAGCAAACCTCTATTTCTTTATTCTACCTTTTCTCCATCTACATATAATATAAATTTTTCAGGGTTGTGGATAATATCATATTCCCCATTTTCTTCATCTAATAAATACGCTATCTCACAGAATTGCTTATTATCGTTAAGGTCTTTTTCTGTCTTATATACACTAATCTGTAATTCTGTCGGGCATACCATATCATACGAAAACTTTATAGACTGAAAAGAATTTTCCCGGCACATTTTTATAATCTGTTTTGCCAGTTCCTCTTTATCAGCAATTTCCTCTTGATTTGCTACAACCGTTAAATGTTCCGTAGTGTTAAATCTCGTACTATTAACTGCATCTGGAATCTCCGAAAGTTCCTCCGACTGTGCTTTATGAAATCCACTACATATGCACATCACGCATATAAAGCAAACGACTACCAGTACAATTCCTTTTGTTCTCTGCTTTTTCAATCCATCTCCTCCTCATAGATATGGGTTCCGAAAACAGAACCTTTGTTACTTTCTATCTTAACCCTATAATGAGGGAAAGACAAGAAAAAGGTGGAGATAGCCGTTGATTAAATATGATAAATTGTGGCTTACCATGCAGGAAAGAGGTATTACAAAGTACACACTTCATAAAGAATACCATTTCAGTAAGTCCCTGATACACCGCTTGCAGAATAATGAGGGTGTCAGTATGAACACCATCAATACACTCTGTAATATTCTGGATTGTAAAATTGAAGATATTGCAACGCACTACAAAGACTAGCCTTAACCGAAGCATTCGTCACTGGCCAGTCTTTTTATATGTGAAAAAAGAAGCCAGCCACAACAAAGTGACCAGCTTCTCATTTTTATTTTTTTGTACGTTCCATATCTTGTCCCATTACCTGCTGCATAGCTTTCTGTCCACTGCGCCTTGCGACTTCTTCCTTTTTCTCGTTCAATTTTGCAAGGATAGATTCTTTGGGACGATTCTTTTTCTCTTTCGGTGCTGCATTATTTTTAAGTCCGTCAATCATATTGTAATTTGCTTCCTCTGTAATTTCCGCACTTCTCAGGTATTCCCCATTTTCCAGATACTTCTGCCAGTTATCCAGTTTCGGTTTACTATTTCCTGTCTGTTCCTGCACCGGCGGATGCAGAGAATCAAGAATCTTCTGTTTTACCGCATCATCAAATCCATTATATGTGCTATCTACAATCACTTTGCCATCCTGGTTCAAGACTACATACGCAACATCTTTCCCATACTGCTCATGTTCCATAAGGAAATAATTCTTGCCTTCTACCAGCAGATAATCTATTACTTCCCATGATCCGTCTTTTCCCTCTATTTCATAGCCAACCGTATCCTTCGTAAGTCCACCGTTTTCCGAAGATGCAACTTTCATAAAATCAGAAATCTCTATAAAAGCATCTTTATTTACATAGTAAACAGTCATGATACCATTATCATTCAAGATCATCACGTCACTGGTATTGATTGCATGACCTTTATAATTATGTGGTTGTTTCTTCTCCAGCTCCTTTTTTATCTGCTCTGGCGTTTCTCCCGATTTCATTGTTCCAAGATACACCTGTTCATAATTTTTCACCTGCACAGGAATCTGATCCTGTGCAAGTTCTTCATAGGTACGGAAAAGAAGGTTTCTCAATTCCGGCTTCTTTTTTAACTGATAAACTGCAAACTGACTTCTACTCATTCTCCATCCACCTCCAAGTCTGCTTTATAAATCTCTACGGTTCTTTCCAGCTCTTTGTATCCTTCATCGCTAAGATAATACAGCTTCTGGATTGTTGTAAATATCAGATACTTCATATCTTCATCCAGATAGGAAAAAATTTCATCCATAGCATTCATTGTTTGAATCCTGTCACCCGCATCAAAAATCGCAACAGCAATATATTCATCTTCCTCAAATCTTACCATCATAATGACACCTCTCCCTTCTTATGTGTTCTGGATTTTTCTTTCGTTACAGTCTGTTCCTGCTCTTTTATTTTTGCCTGACGTTCCCGGAGTGCCTGAAGAACAGATTCTTTTCTGCTCTTTGGATGTGAAACATTATCTTTCTGTATAGGCTTATCTCCAACTGCCTGTTCTGTTCTTTTTGTAAGTTCCTGCTTCCTGGCAAAATATTTTTCCACATCATCCATTGCTTTCTGAACTAATGGACTTTCCTTATAGTGTTTAATCATCTCCACTCCTTCCCTGTCAACTTTTCCAAGTCGCATAAGATCATACGGTCCGTCATAATCACTTCCATCGTGCAGTTCAAATCCAACACCTTTTATCCCATTCATACGTTCAGCGGGAATGGTTTCATAAATGTGTAAGGCTTCTTCCAAAGTAAGATTTTCGTGGTACTCACCCATAACTGGAAATTCCATGCACTCTGCAACATAAAAAGTGATCGTGGCTTCTGTCTGCTCCTGCTCTAACGGTCTAGTAAAAATAGAGAGTGTTTCTGCATTTTCCAGACGTGAAAGTAATGACCGGGCAGTAATTACATCACTGTCTATATTCGATTCTTTTGACACCTCAGTCAGCCAGTCTTTTAAACCAGCTGTCTCCCTGTGCAAAATATCTTCTGTGATTTTCTCGACCTGTTCGTCCCTATTTTCAACAGTATCCTTATATTCATAAGTATCATACTCGTAACTAAAATTATCCAAGTCCACTGCGAGTTTCCTGATTTCCTGCTGATCAAGATAGGCTTCCGATTCCTTTATATACTCTGCCAAAGTAATTCTTTCTTCTAAGATTGGGTTAATGTCTACTTTAATGCCTGCTATTGCCATACCATACGAATTCAATTCATTAAAAAAACTATCCTCTCGAATATTTCCTCGATAAGAAAGCACCACATCAAGATCAGAATCCGCACGATACAGGTCATCTCTGCTTCTGGAACCATGTACTCTCGCCCCAATCAATGTAACTTCATTTTCCAGTCCCATTTCTTCCAGAACAGCTCTTGCATGAAATAAAACTTCATATTCAATTTCTGCCCTGTCCATCCCATTCAATGCTGTTTCACATCTGCCAAGTTCCGAAGTGAATCGAACATCTCCACTGGCCAGCACTTCTTTAGAATGACTGATTACCTTATCCCGAAACTCCCTGTCATCAACTTTTACACATTCAACATCTTCCAATCCTTCATTTTTCAAGCTGGCATACATTGCTTTCTGAATAGAATCTTCTGGATTCCCACAGGCATCTCCTGAAATTTCATGAAGTTCCTGATCATAAACCAGGTATTTATAGCCATCCTCCGTCGGTTGCACTGTTAAATACATACCAGACATTTTAAATTGTACGGTTATTCCCTCATAACTTTTTAATGCCGCTTCCCTGTCATAACCATCAAAAAAAGCCTTTGGGCAAGTACGTTCAAATTGTATCTTTTCCAGTCTCTCTTCTTCTGCATATTCAATTTCTGCATACATTTCTTCATAATCCATCACGCTTGCATCTTCCATCGAAAGTCCATCCTCTTCCAAAATATTCTCCATTGCTTCAGTAATAGAAATAGTCGGATCATCATAAACGCCGCCATCCAGTTCCAGATAATCTTTATCATAGAATGTATAATCATAACCATCTTCTACCGTCTGAATTGTAAAATACTGATCTCCAATCTGGTATGCTATCTCTGTATCATGCACTGCCAGACTGTTTCCTATCTCTTTAAAAGTATTGTATATCTGCGGATTCAGCCATCCTTCCACTTCCTGGCAATCATAAATCAATGTATCTATTCCATTCTTACACTGAATAAAATCAAGACTACCTCGCAACGGTGCTGTATTTTCAATTCCAAGAGCTTTCATTTTATGATTAGGCAGAGAGTAATATGCTCCAAGGGCAGCTCCCAAATCCTTATATCGCTCGATCTTCATCCCACCTTTTGCTGCCAGATCTTCGATCACATAATATTGGTCAATATAATGATTTTCTGGCATTTTCAGGTCAATGCCATTATTTTCTCTGACTTTATGTATCTCGAAAAAGCTGAATTTCTGTTCTTCACCCCGCAGATTCTGTCCGATCAGTGTCGGCTCCCATGTATCTGTACTGATTGGCTGCTGTTCCATGATTTTCATAACTGTTCCGTCTGCTAAGATGACTGTTGCCTGGTCTGGAAGATCTATCAGGTCATACACCGTTGCACCATTTTCTTCCAGATATTCTGAAATAGCTTCCCTGGCTCCTTCATCAAATCCATGCCAGATGTCCTCTGCCACCAGTGTCCCATTTTCCGATACAATAATATCTGCCACGTCCTGACCGTATTCCTCGCTCCGCATCTGGAAGAATCGCTCCCCATGATATGTTTTCATATCCATCGCATACCAGGTGCCTGTATGTCCTTCTGCTTCATACCCTCTTGTAGTTTCAGTGATATGCTGATTTTTTACACCAAGCACTTTTTCCAATTTCCGGGTGCGGATTTCGTTTCTTGCCATGTCAATAAAACCATTTAGGACTGCCGGATGGCTGCTCACAATATAGTCCCTGTTCAGATCCATTCCCCGACTGATATTTTCCGGAATATCAATGCCATCTGCCCACCGTTTATTGCCATCAGAAAATCTTCCATCATAGGAAAGCTGTTTCAATGTATTTGCCAGAACAAATGCAACCCGTTCTTCCCCGTATTTTTCAAACACGCCTACTGCAGCATCTGGATTTAAACGCATACCGTCGAATCCCTCTGTGATTGCCTGTTCAATTGCATTTTTACAGTCAATGTTCAGTTTTCTGGAATCCAGGTAAGCATCTACATTTCTCTCCTGCATAGCCTTTTCCAAAGTTCCCATATAAACTTTCGGATATGCTTTTACTGGATTGGCATTTAACATTTCAGCTCTCTGTGCTACAAAGTCCGGCAGTTCTGTAAATCCAAAAGAATCTACATAGTATGCGGTTAATCTGCCGCCCCGGTTCATAATGATCACATCACTGACTGACATGGAATGCCCGGTAAAATCGTTTGGACGCTCTATATTAAATCGCTCAAAGAGATTGTCCAGTGTCGTAGCATCTCTCAGTCTTTCACTGTAAACCATCTGATAGTCTTTGCCATCTACGGTAAATCCCATTTTTTTTGCCGTTTCCAGACTTAAAAACTGATACCCTCTTTCTTCCTGTCCACTGTTAATCTGATAAATACCATAACGTTTTCCATCACTTTCCAGAAGAAGCGTTTCTTTGATCTTTGCTTTTTCTTCCGGTGTCATAACCGTTTCCTGACTTCTCCGGTAATTTTTCCATTCAAATTTTGTCACTCCGAATAATCCGTCATGCTGTAAAATATCCAGTTCCAGATCCATAACCCTTTGCGACTGCTCCTGACCGCCAACTGCTCCGGTCAGTCCGTAAACCGTTACTCCCTCATGGTGCAGCTCCACTGCCCGTTCCCTGGTAAGCGGCAGCATACTTTCCGAATAGAATCCAGCCTCATGCAGTTCAGATAACCCGATCATCGAATCCGGCAGACTGTCAATCTGTTCCTCCGCTTCTCCAATCAGATTTAGTACCGCTTCTCTGTTTCCATCCAGAATAGATTCCGCAAGATTCTCTGCCAGTTTTTCCGTTGCTTCCCTGTCATCCAGTTTATAAGCAAAATTCACGATAAGATTTCTCTGGTCATTGCTGAAAATCGTCCGTTCCTGCTCCAGACGATTAATAGTCTGTTCTGCATACTGCATGGCACTCATTTCTTCTGTCTGCTCCACAACATCTGCTTCCTGCTCTGCTCTTTCTATCTGAAGTTCTTTGAGTTTTTCCTCAATCTGTCCAATCATATCAGCAGAAGTCTTACGGATGGTGTCCATAGAAGCACGAAGCTCTTTCATATTTTTACCGGAAGACCAGCTTGCAATATAGGAAAAAGAATACTCCGATGTGTCCAGTCCGAAATGGTTACATACCACATAGGCAACACTTTCTGCTTCTACTTCCCTTGTAAGCTGATCTTTCACGATGCCCTCTGCTTCCATCTGATCACGATCATGCAATACTGCATGTGCGGTTTCATGCACCGCTGTTTTCATGGTTTGTGCCTCACTCATGCCAGGCTGGATTGCAATATATTTATCGACAAGCTGATAAAAGCCTTTCGCCTCCCCATCAATCTCAATAAAACGGATAGGAACCGGGGCAACCATTTTTAATGATTCCATAAAATCATGGTAGATCAAAACATCTCCCTCCAGTTCTGATACCTCAAACTCTGGAATCGGTTCTCCTGTGGTCTGGCTGACATCAAATACTGTCGTAACCCGGAATTTTGTAATGACACGCTCTACTACTTCTGTTTCCGGCTGTCCATCTTTTCCAATCACAATCTCGCCTGTTTCCGGATCAGTTTTTTCAATCTCCTGTTTCTCTTTAAACGGAGCCGGGGCAATAATCTGGATGCCTTTTTCCCCTCTTTTTACCTGTCGGTTGAATTTCTTCTGCCATGCCTGATACCCCGCTACCAGTGTTGCTTCCGGTTTCTGCATAGCGATCAACAATGTATTATTAAAACTGTAATTATGGAACTTTGCCATTGTGTTCAGATATTCCGTATATTTTTCTGATGTGAATATTTCTGCAACACCCTGTTCCAACTGCTCTGTAATCTGCTTTAACTGTTCTTCTCTGTTTGCCATAATCAAATCCTCCATAGAAAAATCCCGCCAAAGCTCTGTCACTCTGACGGGATACCCTTTATAACTCCTGTTCATGTTTCTTTTTTGGTTTCTGCTGTTTTTCGCCTGTCTGCTCCTGCTGTTTCTGTTCTTTCATTCTTTCCAGAATAGATGTTTTATGAACACTGTCAGCAATTCTGTCCTGTCGTTCCTCCGGCACGTTTACTTCCGGGTTTTCCCCGATTCCCTCGTCTGCCAGAAGATTTTCTCCCCCTTTCTCATCCATGTTCAGCATGGTATTTAGTTCTGCCAGACGTTCCATTTTTTCACTCAGTTCCGCTTCTTTCGGGAATGGCTTCTGCACCTCTTCCTGTGCGGTCTTTAACTGCTGTTGTACCGTTTCCAGATTCTGCTCGGTATCTGCCAGCTTTTTCTCGATTGCAGAAAGTGCATTATGAATCCTCTGGATATTACCCAGAGTATCCTTTCCGAACTCAATCTTATAAGAACATTTTCCCTTGATCGTCATGGTATAAGTATTCGACAGAAAATTATATTCTGAAGAAAGTGCAAAACCATGATATTCCCCAATCTGCCCGGCTGATTTTACGGACTTCAAACCGGATGCTGCTGAAATGAGTGCAACTCCCGCTTCCTTTTTATCGGTATACAGCTTTCCACCGACTGTCATTGCAAAGTGGTCATTATCCTGTAAATCTACTTCTTTTACCACATCTGCATCCACACGCATACCGGCAATTTTCTCCTTCAATGCTGCAATCTGTACCGGATACCGCTTTGCAATATCCGATTCCAGACGATAGATCTGACTGGTGTGGTTTGCTTTCAGAAGTTTCAGTTTACTTACCTGCACATCCAGATCCATTTTTTCTTTGATGTACTCGTTTCCTGTTGCCAGTGCTTTGATCTCTGCATAGGACAGGGCTGTATCATCTACATCTTCACAGGCACGCACCGGGGATTTACTGGTCATGATCTGTGAAATAAACTTCTGCTTGTTTTCCAGAATCTGCCACATGTACGAATCAAACGTATTTTCCGTTACATACCGGAAGATTTTTACCTTGTCATTCTGGTTTCCCTGCCTGAGAATACGTCCCTCCTGCTGTTCCAGATCTGACGGTTTCCAAGGGCAGTCCAGATGATGCAGTGCAAGTAGTCTGTCCTGGACGTTGGTACCAGCACCGAGTTTTGGAGTGGAACCCATCAGGATTCTTACCTGCCCGGCCCGCACCTTTGCAAACAGCTCCGCTTTTTTCACCTCCGTATTGTACTCATGGATAAATGCGATCTGCTCTTTCGGGAGTCCCCGTTCCACCAGCTTATTTCTCATATCATCATAAACATTGAATGTTCCGTCAGTTTTCGGTGTGCTGAGGTCACAGAAAATCAGCTGGGTAGCCTGTGTATCTTTTCCATCTTCCCATACCTGGAAAACATTCTCCACGCAGGCATTTACCTTGCTTTCCCCTGCATCTGGCAGCATATCATTTAAAAGCCTCTGGTCTAATGCACATTTTCTTCCATCATTGGTGATTTTGAGCATGTTATCTACCCTTGGATCTACCGCACCTCCCCTAACCTGCTCTGCACGTTCTGAAAATGCTTCCACCATTTCTTTCTGCTCATCGCTCGGTTTTAATACTTCATTGATATATTCTGCTTCCGGTACAGGAAGATTCAACATGTCCGCAGTCTGAATATCTGCTGTTTCCTTAAATATGGAAATCAGTTCCGGAAGATTAAAAAAACGGGCAAATCGTGTTTTTGCACGATAGCCCGTCCCTTCCGGTGACAATTCGATTGCTGTAACTGTTTCTCCAAAAGTCGCTGCCCACGAATCAAAATGTCCCATTCCCATATTCATTAAAGTATCATACTGGAGGTATCTCATAATGGTGTATAATTCGGTCATACTGTTTGATACGGGTGTTCCCGTTGCAAACGTGATTCCTTTTCCCCCGGTAATCTCATCCATGTACCTGCATTTCATAAACATATCTGAACTTTTCTGTGCATCGGTCTGTGAAATGCCTGCCACATTCCGCATTTTAGTGTATAAAAAAAGATTTTTGTAATAATGTGACTCGTCCACAAACAGCCTGTCCACGCCTAACTGCTCAAAAGTCACAACATCATCCTTTCGTGTCTGGTCATTTAATTTTTCCAGTTTTGCTTTCAGGGTTTTCTTCGTCTTTTCCATCTGTTTAACGGTATACTGCTCCCCGACCTGCGTCTTTGCTGATTCAATAGAAAATGTAATATCTGCAATCTGATCTTCCAGCAATGCAATCTGTCTTTCCCTGGAAAGCGGGATTTTCTCGAACTGGCTGTGTCCAATAATGACCGCATCATAATCCCCTGTTGCGATTCTGGAACAGAACCGTTTTCTGTTTGCCGGTTCAAAGTCTTTCTTCGTTGCCACCAGAATATTTGCTCCCGGATATAAGCGTAAAAAATCACTTCCCCACTGTTCCAGCAAATGGTTTGGAACCACATAAAGGCTCTTTTGTGCCAGTCCCAGACGCTTGCTCTCCATACCGGCTGCGATCATCTGGAATGTCTTACCTGCACCTACGCAGTGTGCGAGCAGTGTATTATTTCCATAAAGGATATGTGCCACTGCATTTTTCTGATGCTCCATCAGCTTAATTTCCGGATTCATTCCGACAAACTGGATATGACTGCCATCATATTCTCTTGGTCTTACACTGTTAAACCGTTCATTATAAATTTTGCAGAGCGTTTCCCGTCGGCTCATATCCTTAAAAATCCACTCTTTAAATTCCTCCCGGATCAGTTCCTGCTTCTGCTGCGCCAGAGTAGTTTCTTTTCGGTTCAGTACCCGGTGTTCCCCATCCGCATCATGTATTGTGTCATAAATTTTTGTGTCACGCAGATTCAGTGCATCCTCCAACAAGCGATAAGCATTTGCCCTCTGTGTTCCATAAGTTGATGTGGAAAGTGGATTATTGCTGCTATCCACATTCTTTCCCTTTACATTCCACTGTCCAGTCACTTCCGCATACTGCACTTTAATACGCTCATAATTGATATGGTGTCGTGGTGTATGGAATGTTTCTGCCATGAACTCTGTAATATAGTCCGGAGAAATCCATGTTGCACCAAGCCTTGCTTCAATCTCGGAAGCATCCAGGTCTTTCGGCTGTACCCGTTCCAGTGCCTGCACATTGACCATATATTCCGGATGGTTTTCTGCAAACTGCCTTGCAACGTTCAGCTTCTCCCTGACATTCCCGGAAAGATACTCGTCGGATGGCTCCCATTTATCTGTAAGCGGATTTTTGAAGATAACACCTGTAAGCTCCTCTGTGACCTCTTTCTCTGTTTTCCCTGTAAGCTCCATCATATAAGGAATATCCACTTTCGCCTTTTCCCCGATAGATACCGCCAGTGCCTCACTTGCAGTATCTACCGATGTTACCGGCTCTGCCCTGCGGATCGTCCTTTTCGTAAATATGTCTGCTTTCCGCTTCAACTCGCCCTTTTCATCCAGAAATTCAAGGGAAGTCAAAAGGCAATAGCTGCTGTCCATGCTGAACGCTCTTTTATTTGCATTGCTGCTGAGTAGTCCATACTTGGCAGTAAAACTGTCATAAACCTGATTCAACTCAGCCTGTAAGCTGGCAACCTCTTCATCACTGCATTCATCCAACTGCCGTTCCAAAAGCCTGTTTGTTGCATCCCGGATGGCAACCATACCTCTGACACGTTCGCCTGTCACAACGGGAAGTTCCATCTTATTCATAGCAGAATTTTCCCTGTAATAAATATCCTCTCCGACAAGTGCAAAGCTGAAGTTCTTAATGTTCGGATCTGCCGGTATGGATACCACCTGTTCTTCCAATTCCGTATCCGAAATCTCCTGCTCTGTAATAGTTCCCTGGATATGCTTTACCGCTTCTTTTAACTGCTCTGCCAGATCTGCTCCCTCTTTTGCCTTTACCGTCACTTCCTGTTTTCCGTACTGGGTACTTTCTGTTGTGAAATCCCCAAGCACCATTTTCGGATGATCTGCAAAATAGGAATTGACTGTATAGCCTTCTGACGTGGTTTTTAACTGTACCCAGTCTGGCTCTGTGATCGCAGCCCGGTCCCTTTTCTGGAAAAACAGAATATCCGCAACCACACTGGTATTGGCATTTCTCTGGAAAGCATTGTTCGGTAAACGGATTGCCCCTAGCAGATCTGCCCGGTTTGCAAAATACTGTCGGACTTCCGGATTCTGTTTATCCATTGTACCGCTTGATGTAACAACTGCCACCACTCCTCCCGGACGTACCAGGTCTAAGGATTTTGCAATAAAATAATCATGAATCATAAAATGGTATCTGTCATACTTGCGGTCACTGACCTGATATGCCCCAAACGGTACATTTCCAATCACACAGTCAAAAAAGCTGTCCGGGTAACTGGTTTCCTCAAATCCCTGTACTGCAATCCTGTTCTTCTGGTAAAGCTGTTTCGCGATCTGCCCGGAAACCGGATCAAGCTCCACGCCGTACATATTTGCAGCACTCATGCTTTCCGGTAAAAGTCCCATAAAGTTACCAACTCCACAGGATGGCTCCAGGATATTTCCCTGTTTCAGTCCCATATTTCCAAGTGCTTCATACATAGCCTTGATAACCGTCGGAGAAGTATAAAAAGCATTCAGCGTTGATGCCCTTGCTGCACTGTATTCTTCTGGCGTGAGGACTCCTTTTAACTGCTTGTATTCCTCTGCCCAGGCACTGTTTCTTTCTTCAAAAGCCTGTGGAATACCGCCCCATCCAACATATCTTGACAACACTTCCTGTTCTTCCGGTGTTGCTAATCTCTGCTCCTGTTCCAGTTCTTTCAGCAGCCGGATAGCTTCCATATTTGCTTTAAACTTTGCTTTCGGACCGCCAGCACCAAGGTCATCGTCTGTAATATGGAAATTATGAGGTTCCTGTTCCTGCACCTGTTCATTCTGCAGATATGGTAAAAATTCTCCCTCATAGCCAAACAGTTCGTTCTCCCCTGGAATATAATTTCGTCCGGTTTCCATACACCGGAAAATATCAGCTTTTGATGAACCACTCGCTTCGTAGAATCCTGCATAAGAATATAAAATATCATCTTCTCGCTCGTAAGTAGTCAAGTGCAATTCTGTATTTCCTCTTGTCTGATTTACCAGTTCTTTTCCTTCCAGACCTTGCGGAAGAATCCCCACTGCTTCAAAATGATACCCCTGATATTCAAATACATTCTCGTCCCACTGTTCCTGTACAACTACATCTTCTAACTCAGAATCTGATTCTTGTAAATCCAATTCCTGTCGTACTCTGGTAATTTCTTCTGGATTCATGACATGATCTGTATATGGCTCGATCATATCCTCCTTCCATCTGCCATTATCATTCCAGATTTTTTCTGAAATGTCAGAAACCAACTGCATCTGTTCCGGTGAAAAGTCTGGATTCAGTACTGGTTCTAACATACGCTCCTGTTCAGCCAGCTTTCGGATAACAGCCATCTGTTCCTCGGAAAAATCCTCTACAGATTTTCCAACTGTATCCATGCTGTCATAAATCAGTTCGCCTATACGACTTTTTAATACATAATCATCCTCATAAAAGCCATCTTCCCACAATTCTTTTGCTTCTTCAAAGGACATATGAGGATCTGCCTCTGGTTCTTCATTCTGTATCTCTTCCGCTTCTGCAGTCGATTCTTCTACTTCCAGTTCTTCCGTAGGTTCCTCTGATTCAGAATTACTCATAATGTCAAATAAAGACATCTGGTATCCTGTCAAGCCTTCCGTCTGCTCTGCTACTTCCTGTGCCGGGAAAATCGTATAGCTGCCCTCCACATACTGATGTACTTCTGTTAAAAGCTGTAATTTCTTCTCATAAGTTTCATTCACTGATTCAAAATCCAATGGCAGCATCGCCAGTGCATCGTCCATCGCCTGTAACAGTTTCTGTGCCTGTTCTGAATCATTCAGCATAGCAGGTAATTCTTTTCTTGCTTCTTCATTGAAGAAATCCTGTTTAAATGGACGCTCAATTTCTTCTGGCAGTCTTGCATAAAAGCTGATCACTTTCCCTGCAATTCGTTCCCTTTCATAATCTGGCATACGGGAATAATCAGCAGAATGTAAAAACTGTTGGTTGTCAATCAGATAGCCAACTCTTTTTGCCACTTTTGCCCAGGGAAGCAACACCGAAGTATCTGGATTCCCATAGGTTCCTCTCTCCAGTTTCAACCCTTTTCCGTCATAATCTGCATGGGAATTATCTGCACCACATAAAGCGTGGCTACAACCACCTGTTCCGTATCTTTCTTTAATAAAATCCGTTCTGGCTTTCTCATCTTCATTCAGAAGATAAAAAGAATATGTAGAAAGCCTGCCATCTGAATACGGTCCTCCCCTGGAAAGAAAAGCATCTATTTCATCCTGAGTAATAAACACCTTATGCTCCTGCCATGTAAAGCCAGCCCTTGCATTGTAAGGAACTACTTCTGCCGCAAATTTCTGGAACTGACCAGATATTCTGATTGGATTATAGGTGCGGAACCGCATAATGCTTTTATCTTCCTCATAAGCCATTGCCAGCCCTTCCAAACGCTCATTCAGATCTGACAGCCACTGTAGATCTACCAGTTTTTCTTCCAGGTAATCTGTTATTTCTGGATAAATACTGCGAAGATGCGGTAAATCTTCTTCATCAAAAACAAGTTCTTCTACACCCTCTGCCATATCTGCTTTCATATAGGCAAGTGACTGGGCATGTTCCTTTACTGCGTTCTCCCTTGCAACATCGAGTACAGACTGCGGTGCATATTCACCCTGTTTCAAAAGCTGATGGATACGTCCACTCACATCTTCCCAGGATAAAAACGCCTTATCCAGAATCTGATCAGTAACGGTATGCCCTACTGCAATCTGCAATCCGGTTTCGTCAAACCAGACAGAATATTCCATTCCATTGATTTCAAAACCTTTTCCACCAGTTCCATACTCCCGCTTTACAAACTCCGTATATTCTTCCGGTGTCTGTTCACTCATAAAATTATAGATAATACGAAGCTGGCTTTTACTTCGGTTTCCCCCGGTTCTTAAAACCTCATCGACCACTTCACTTGGAATGGCAATCTCTCCTGCATAAAGGGCAGCTACTCTGTTTTCAATTTCTCGTTTCTGTTCATTTACAGACGGAAGTTCTGGCAAAGATAAAGCAGAGGCAATTTCTTCCTCTGCTTTACTTAACTGATCTTCACTTGTATCTTCAATTAACTGTATACCAATTCCGTCAAGATGCTCTCTTCCGCTGTTGCCGTCAGACTGTTCATATGTGCTGCCCACGCCATCGGGTTCTCCTCTTTCGACGGTGCCGGATTCTTCTCCAACAGTTTCTCCATCAGTACTTCCAATCTCTCCTGTGCCGCTTTCTCGATCTCCTCCAGATGGCTGTTCAATTTCCCGGTCAGCAACAGGCTCTGGTACAGGCTGTTCTTGTACTCCTTCAGAAATGTCCTCCGCAGCATTCCGTATTTCCCGATCTGTGCTTCTGTTTCCTGAATTGTCAGGTTTGGAAACAGATAATCCCCTTTTCGATGATATGTCAGTGCCATACTCATTTCCTCCTTCATTTTCCTGTGAATATTCTTTTTCTGTAATAGTATCGTTGTTTTCTTTGTTTTCGCGAATTAGCGTGTTAAAGTTATTATAATTCCTTTCTTCTGAATTTTCAATACCTTTTTTCATTTCTTCTAATGAAATGCGATGTACATATCTTCCAATATCCACCAGAACTGATTCACTCGCTCTGCTTGTGGCATTTCCAATGAATGTCAGCACAGAGAGGCAATTGTAATCTGTAATATGTACAAAATCCATTTCCTCCTGCCGTTCCATTGGATCAAGTCCGCATCTGGAAGCAAGTGTATAATAAATGCTGTCCGTCAACAGACTTCGGAACTCACTGCGGATGGTATCTTCCTCCAGTTCTTCCAGATAGGTTCCCTCTGTCACATACAACAGACCATCCAGATACTCCTCCAGATTTTCCTCCACCATATACCTAGCGGTTGCCATCAAAGCGTCAGAAAGATTTTTCGTATCTTTCGCTTCCAATCCATAAACTTCTTCCAGGTGAAGCAATACCTCTTCCTGCTGTTCTTCCTGTAGTTTCCACAGATACGGTGTTCTTCCACCATTTACCATATGGGTATCCTGAACATCGAATACATATCGAAGTCTTGTTTTCTGCGTGGTTTCATCTATAAGGGCAATTCCTTTTGCCCCTCTGTTTACCCACCGGAACATTTTTTGATTCCATAATTCCAGCGACGCACAGGCAGTTGCCTGTGGACGCTGTGCATGAATCAAAAGCTGATCCATAAATGGGTATCGGTATAATCTGGCTGCGGTATCCAGATAGTTCATCCAGTCCCTGGGCGAACTGCTGATACTGAATGCATGTGCTTCTGCAAGACCTCTTATATCTTCCAATCGAGCCATAACCTTATTCCTCCTTCCGTCAGTTCTTTATTTTTTCTTTTTGTTGCTGTTTGTTTTCTTTTTAGGAAATTCCAGACTGAATCTGGCTTTTCCATCTTCCACCCCAAGTACAAGGTCAGCATCAAATTTGCTGTCTTTTTTCTTGGAATACAGTCCTTTTATATGAGTACGTCCCCTTTTCAGAAGCTCCACAGCCATCTTTTTATCCATTGATTTTTTCATACTTTCCAGAAACCTATTTGACTTCCATAAAGCAAACGGACAGCTTCTGTCAGAACAGTAATAATTGCTCTTACCCTCATATACATCGGAACCGCATATTGGACATTTCCCGATTACTTCCCTTGCAGTCTGAAAACGACTTCGTTCTTCTTCTGGAATCGCCCTGCATACAGAAAGGATCTCAGTAATCATAGATACAATCCCATCCATAAATTCATCATCCCGAATTTTTCCCTTTTCCATCATCAGAAGCTGATTCTCCCATTCTGCTGTCAGACTTGCAGATTTCAGATTCTCCGTCATTACATGAATCAGCTCACAGCCTGCCGCCGTAGGAAGAATCTGTTTTCCTTTACGTTCTGCATACCCGGAAGATACCAGTTTCTCAATAATATTAGCTCTGGTTGCCGGTGTCCCAAGTCCCTTTTTCTCTGTTTCAGAATCAAATTCCTTATTTCCCGCTGTTTCCATCGCAGCAAGCAGAGTATCTTCGGTAAACATCTTCGGTGGGGAAGTGTAATGGGTACTCTTCTCTGCTTTCACAGAAACAAGAATCATTCCCTCCTCATACACTTCTGGAAGTCCTGTCTTATTATCTGGTTCATCAGATTTCTTATCCTTCACACAATATTTCCGAAAGGCTTCTTCCACTTCTTTAAATCCCATCTGCACAGGCAGCTTTCCTTTCGTAGCAAATTCATGTTCTTTGCACTGTACAGAAATTTCAGTCTGCTCATAAAGGTAATCTTCTCCGGTTGCCTGTACAAGCTGCTGTCCAATCAGCATCATAAGATTTTTCTTTCCATCTGAAAGTCCTCCCATACCTTTTTCTACTGCCTCTTTTGTCAACAGGATTGCATGGTGGTCTGATACTTTTGTATTATTGATTACACGCTCTGCATTTCCTCCAGACTGTTCAGATTTCAAAAATGGGAGAAAATCTGTCATTTCATCTACAAGTGTTTCTACCGTTTCTTTCATATCTTCCGTTACATACTGGCTATCCGTTCTCGGATATGTAACCATCTTTTCCTCATACAGTTCCTGCAGCATATCCAGTGTTTTCTGAGCGGTGTATCCAAAATAACGGTTCGCCTCTCTCTGCAGACTGGTCAGATCATAAAGTTTCGACGGTGAAATTCGTTTCTGCGCCTTTTTTACTTTTGTAACCATTGCTTCTTCCCCATCACAAAGTTTTCTTAATTCGTCTGCTTCTGCTTCAGACTGGATATTTTCTGATGTTACTGTAAGTTTCCCATCTGACAGAGAAACCTTATAATAGGCTTCTTTCTTGAAATGCTCGATTTTCTCTTTTCTTTCTGTCAGCATGGAAAGCGTTGGTGTCTGTACCCTGCCGACCACCAGGCGTTTAAAATATCTGGTTGTATAGGCTCTCGTTGCGTTCATTCCGATCAGCCAGTCTGCCTGCGCTCTGCACACCGCAGCATTACAAAGACCTGCGTATTCTTTCCCGTCCTTTAAGGTCTGGAAGCCTTTCTGAATTGCTTCATCTTCCATTGAACTGATCCACAGACGCTTCACTGGTTTTTGACAGCCTGCCAGATCATAAACTCTTTTAAAAATCAGTTCTCCCTCTCGCCCGGCGTCACAGCCATTGACCAGATACGCCACATCTTCCCGATTCATTAAGCTGCACAATACTTCAAACTGCTTCTTTTTATCCTCTGATACCTGCACTTTCCATACTTCCGGGATGATCGGTAAATCCTCAAACTGCCATTTTTCATATTTTTCATCATAAATTTCTGGTGGTGCATATTCTGCCAGATGTCCCAGGCACCAACTGACAATGCAACTGTTCCCCTCCAGATAGCCGTCCTCTCTCTGATATGCAGATAAATTCTTTGCAAGGCTCTGTGCTACACTTGGTTTCTCTGCAATCACTAAAAATTTTGCCATATTTTCCTCCTGTTCCTGTCAAAAAGGCAGTCCCAAAAGAACTGCCCTTTCTCCATACCTTATGATTTTTTGTTATTTCTGCTGATTCTCTGCATTTTCTTCATCTTCATTGATGTAACTGTCATCAGCAAATTCCAGCCCTTCCTCTACAATGCCGTCCTCTTTTTTCTTTCTCAATTTTCCAAAAGCGAACATGCCAAGACCACCCAATGCCAGCGTTGCAACTGCTCCCAAAGCAATCCATCCAATCATCTTGTTAATGCCAGATTCCTGCTTTACCTCTGTTTCCGGCTGTGCTGTAGTTTCCGGTTCTGGTGTTGTAGTCGTTTCTGGAAGAACAACCGCAGATTCCTCTTTCTTTTCCGTTTCTTTGGTTTCATCTAAGAACTCTGCCAGGTCATTTTCATCCACAAGTGACATCATGTACACATTTTCAGAAGTACCGGAACGGTCAATGACCATATAAAAGGTATTTCCATTCTTTGTCTGTACAGTCAGAAACTGCTTGGTATTGTCATTCTCCTTATCATCCACAAGCTGTCCGTTTCCCGGTGTAGAAAACGGTGTTCCTTCTGTGGCAGGCTGCTCTGCAGGCTGTTCTTCTATGACCTGCTCTGTTGCTTCGGTCTGCTCTGCATTTTCATTTGCCTGTGCAAAAGCAGTCACACTGGCAGAACCAATCAGCATCGTAGCTGACAGCATGACCATCAAAATTTTTTTCATTACCTTATTCTTCATCTTCCAAATCCTCACTTTCTTCTACCTGTCCGGTTGCCACATTTCTCTCCAGACTTTCTTCTTTCTTTGCGTCTGTTTCGGAACTGTCCATAGAGAGATTGCCCTCCTCATCAAACTGCATGGTAACTGTTCCGTTCTGAATCCCATCCAGAAAAGTCAGCATCTCTCGGCTGTCCATTTTCATGGAACGGATCGCCTTGATGATTTCTGCATCCTCCATCTGCTTTTTCTGGATTTTTAGTTTCTTTACATATTCCTGTAATTCCAGAATCTTATCTTCAGTTTTCTGAATATCATCCAGAACCTTTTTTAATCGCATGTTCATATTCCATCACTCCCTTCTAATGAAGCCTTCCAAATGCCATAAAGTGTTGCTGCCAGTAAGAGCTTGCAATGCTCGTATACTGAATCGGGTTTCCACAATGGATCATCATATTATTTCCTACATAAATTCCAACATGGCTCGCTCCCGGCGTATCATAAGTTCCCTGGAAAAAGATCAGATCTCCTGGCTTTGCATCAGATGGAGATACATAGGAACAATAGGACCGAAGCCCATCTGCCGTTGTTCTTCCTACATTCCAGCCATTTCCGCAGTTATTGATTACCCAACATACGAAACCGGAACAATCAAAACTGGTAGATGGAGATGCACCGCCCCACACATACGGATAACCCAGATATTTTTCTGCTTCCCGAATCATCTTGGCAAACTGCGGATCAGAAAGTGCTTCTGCCGGAATATCATATCCAAAGCCTGCTCCGCCTGTCGGAATTGAGTTAAGGTCAAACAGATAATCACGATTTCCATAGTATTTGTTGTAAGCGTCATACTGCTCCTGTTCCTTATCTGTCATACGGTTTCTTAAAACTGCATCCAGATTATGGTTCGTGAGTGTTACATCCAAACGGTTCACTTCTCTTGTCGTTGTTACTTCTACTTCCTGACTTCCGTTGCTGTCTGCTATGTACGCTTCCCAGGTCTGATGCCCATGTGCTGATGCAGAAGCATGATCACCATAATATACATCAAACTGAACACCATATTTTGCAAATGCTCCCGTATCTTCTACTACATATTCCACTCCATTCATAATGACATGGGTTCCCATAGGCACAAATGGATTGGAAGCATCTACTGCAATCGTATGATTAGCCTGTGGATATGCGCCACTTGCAGTCGGACCACCACTCCACTGCCCGCAACAGATTGAACAGTTACAATATCCGCTGGTTACCACCTGTCCCAGTGATTCCCCAACCCTGACCTTTTTCTTTTCTGTTACAGTTTCTCGTGTCGAGTCCGTATACAACCCATACTGTTCCTTAAAAATCTCCTGGATCTCATCTGCAACCTCTGCATAGGTAAAACCGCCATACTTGACTGTCAAGTAAGAAATAAGTTGATACGGGTTGTGTCCAATCTCATCAATCTGGAACTGGAACTCATCATAGTCGGAATGGTTTGCCTTCATCTGATTGATCTGCTCATTCAGTGCATTTTCCAATGCTACATAAGCATTTTCCGCAGCATAAATATCTTCATCCTCACTGGAATAACTGGTAGAAATAATGGCATTGGAACCTCCCTGGAATAATGCAGCGCAACTTGACAGACTCGTTGCCATCAATGCAAAAAGCAGAACCATAACTCCTATCGTCAGAAGGATATTCCGGTTCTGCGCCACAATCTCCTTGACTGCTGCCTTGGCTTTCTCCGTAAATCGCTGTGCATTTACAAACACTGCATCTTTCGCAGCCTTTCCCTGTTTCGCAGCCTGATACTGTTTCTGGTAACGCTTTTTCTGCAGTAATTTCTTTAAGGCAGACTGTTTTTTCTGCTCTGCTTCTTTCTGAACCGCCTTTTTTGCCTCATTGGAAGCACTAGTTCCAAACTGCAAGCGGGATTTTTCCATTTCTTCCAGCACAGATTCCCTTAACCGGTTATTTCTCTTCCGGTTCTCTTTTAACCGTTCCCGGACGTAAATTGACTTTCTTGCAAGACTTTCTCCCGCAAGTTCCATTTGCTCTGCTGCATCAAGAGCCGCATTATCGTCGGTATCCTCTCTGATCTTTTTCTGACCATAGGCAGATGCCGTTTCAGAAACAACGGTTGCACCCTTTCTTGCCATTCCACTGCCTGGAATCATACCTTTGCCTTCATCTTCAAAGGAAAGACGGGATTTTGATTTCTTCTGTTCTTTTAGCGTCTGTTCCCTTTTCGTCTTGCCTTTGATCTCTTCCCGAAAATCTTCCATTAATTTTTCATCAACTTCTGACTTTTCATGGTAGCGTTTCTGCTCTTTTGCTGCATAGGCTGTGACCATCTTTTTCTTTCGGCTCTGCCTGTCTGGTTCCGGTGTTTCAGAATCACGTTCAGCATCCTGTCCCGGATGTCCCCGGATACTTTCTTTACGAAGTCTGGAACGTGAAACAGACGGAGATTTCTCCCCGTCTGCCTTATCCTCACTCATTTCTGAGTTTTCCATTTCATCCGCTTCCGCAATTTTTTCCTGTTCCAGAAAAGCGTGTCTTGACTGTAACCTGTGTTTTCCCTCTGTTCCTTCCTCTACTGGTTCTTCTGCAGTATGAGCTTTTCTTGCCTTTCCAAAATCCAGCTCCTGTTCCCTGTGTCCGGCTGTTTTCTTCTCATCTGCCTCGCGTCTGGTAATTCGCTTCTCCTTTTTACTGCGAAGATTTTCTTCCCGAAGTCCATCCCGGCTCATCTTCTGGACAGTTTTATCCCTTGCTTTATATTCATGCTCCTGCATGGTCATCATCTCCTGATTTCATAATTTTTGTTCAGAAACGTGTTCCATCTGTTTTCAATGGCAATCGCCTTATCCTTTAATTTCACTGAAACATCAGAAAGACCACTCTGTAACTCTCGCCCCTGCGTATCTGCAAGCAGAGCCAATGAATCCATTACTTCAAACAGACCAGCAATACAAAGCATATCCTTATGCGCCATTTCTAAAAGTGATCTTTCAGATTCCCCATAAGCCCAGTAGTCTTCGCTGTCCCAGTCCCAGATACCTCCTGTTCTTGCTTTATCTGGTTTAGAATCCGGCTCTACACTGTCCTGCTCATTATCAAAAAAATCATTTTCATCGCACTTAATTTTCTCTTCCGGTTCTTCCATATCACTTATCTCATCAAACCAGTCCTTCGTCAGATCTTCGCAGCCAAATTCAAATTCTTCCGGTTCTTTCTCGGCTTTCATTTTGCTGAATTTTTTTTGCAACCACGACCATACGCCCATTCCGCTGTGAATATTCGCATGTGGACAATGTAAGCAGCTTGTCCCCATATTCTGCTGTGATTCCGGTTTCATAGATTGCTTTTCGCTTAATTTCTCTAATAAAGTACTCATAATCTGCCCCTTTCTGTGCTTTTATAAAACTGTAATAGTTAAAGTCATTTCCGGTATAAACCGGTGTTGTAAATGCTGATAATATCTGATACTGTTCATTTCCCCATATGGTACGGAACAGGATTGTTGGATGCTCCTCATAAAATCCCTTGTCTTTATATTTTTCAAGATCAGCAAACATCTTCCCACTGTTCATATGATGCCCATAGATAATCAGGTTGTCTGAATCTCCCGGCACACATTCCTCAGCAAGAAACAGACAGCCATTTGCTGAGTAGTCCCCATTAAAATCCCGATGCAGATAATAATTCTTATCTCCGGGCCTGTACATAACTGGGTAGTCTATCTTTGTTCCCTCAATCGTAAGCCACCCAATACAATCTGGATTTTCCTCATGCAATGCCAGTATTCCAGCATCTACTTCTATAAAAGAATCGCCGGAAGAATTTTCTCCCGGCTCGTCCTCTTTCTCCTGCATAAGTTCCTGCAACTCTTGCTGTAACTGATTGTCCTGTCTTTCCTGTATGAACATTCCCATCAGAAAGTAAATACTGATAGTAAGCAAAATAATCGAAACAATCATCAATATTCCTGCTATAAACCGCCTCACTCTGCCACTCCTCCTGTTAATCGTCCCTGTCTTTGATGCCAAGTTTTTCACGTTTTTCCACATCTTCCGGTTTCGATGACATTAACGCATACAGCATAAGAGAATTATCAAATCTGTCCTTAAACGGAATAATTGTATTTCCATAAAAAATCAAGCCTTCTCCTGCTCCACTGTTTGTCACATAGGAAAGCTGATGCGGAGAGATGTTAAGCTGTTTGGCAAGAATCTGTCTGTCCCCGGATGCCTGGTTAAGCATCAGAATAAAATCAGAGTTTTCAAAGATGTTCTCGATTTCTCTTGAAGCAAGCAGGTCTTTTACATTCTGTGTGATACCAGTCGGAATACCGCCCCACTTACGGAACCTCTTCCAGATTTCCACGCTATATGCTGCTGTCTGTTCTTCTTTCAGCAGCAATGCCGATAGGTCAGACCCTTGCGGGTCTTTCGCCCCGGCCCACACCGTGCAAGCAACTTTCATTGCACACGGCGTTCCATGGGATAAGTCTTTATTGCTAATACAGTTACTTCAAAGTCTGGTTAATTGTTATAAGGTTAACTGCTTCCAATCCTGCTTTGGCTCTCCATTTGTTAAGCTTGGCAATCTTGGCAGGTGCCCTGCAATCGAATAAATCAATGAGGGACTTGATGATTTTCACGTCAGTAGAATAGATAAGGCGCTTTATATCCTTGTGAACGATTCTGAGGTTGGCATATTCATCCGTACCACCTTGGCTTGGTGGATTAAGATATATGCACTCCACATCCTCAAACGCAAGGGACACCTTTGAGAGTTCACACTTACCTTTAGATGCCACAAATCGTGACAGGCGGTTATCACAAAATTCGATACTATGTTTCGTATCGTTGTCTCTGCTTAACTTCAACAGCGTTTCTCCGTATTTAGATTTAGCAAGCATGCGGTGAATACGTTCACGTCCCTGTGGGGTGTAACGATTGGTGTCCACTTGGAAGAACATCGGATTCTGCGTTCTGCAGTAAGCTACAGGAACAACAATCATTCCATTGATATATCTAACCTGCTTCGACTCCCCATACTTCTGATAGAAATATTCGTCCATTGCACCTTTCAATGTCGGTGGTCTTTCCTTGGAGAGGTCTGCACGACTGTTCAGTCTCGTCTTCATGGTTATATCAATCGACGGGAACAGTCTGTGAACATCCGCATTTATCATGGTAGCCATGTTATAGTACTGGTGCATACCAATAACTGCTTGGTTGTATCTGATGAGGTCATCGTGCTGTGATTGTTCACTCTCATGAGATTTACAGGCTTGAGCCATGGCATTTTTCAACTTCGCTTGTTGAGAATTGATGGCTTTGTCGGTCATATGAGACTTGATAGACCATTTCTTTCCCTTCTTGTAAAGCTTAAATTTTATGCCGAGGAAGTCGCTGTAGCCTTTGGTAAGATTCGTAATTCGTGACTTATCTGGAGAGGTTTCCAGCTTTAGTCTGTCCATCAGCCATTGCTCGACCGCATGCTTCAGCTTGACAGCGTCAGAATACGACTTGCAAAATATCTTGAAATCATCCGCATATCTCACTATGTGACACTCTTTCAAGCGGGACTGTCGCAACTTCTTGTACAGGTTTCCTTTATTCGGAGTGCCATTTTTGTTCATATAAATATCGCTTTTCAGAGGATGCTTTGCAGGCATTTCCTCCCATTGACTGGCTATCCACCAGTCAAGCTCATTCAGAACAATATTTGCCAGTAATGGACTAAGTACACCACCCTGAGGCGTGCCTTTATCGGGTACCGTTCTAACCCCGTTTTCTTCAATGGGGGCTTTCAGCATCTTTCCTATCAAGGAAATCAGCCTTTTATCCCGAATTCCCAACGTCCATATCTGTTTCAGTAGCTTCCCATGGTCAACGTTATCAAAGAATCCCTTGATATCTACATCAACTACATAGTGGAATCCGTCCACCTGCGCCAGTTTGTAACACACGGCAACGGCATTCTTAGTGCTACGATTCGGTCTGAAACCATAGCTGTGCCGATAAAACTTGGCTTCGCATATAGGCTCCATAACCTGCAATACGCTTTGTTGTACAATCCTATCTATTACAGTAGGAATTCCTAATGGTCGCATTTTTCCATTCGGCTTTGGGATATACACCCTTCTGACCGCTTTGGGTTGATAGTTAAGGATTTTGTCCCTAACGCATCGAACCAATGCTTCCTCTGACATCTCAGCTAAGTCCTTAAAGGTCTTACCGTCGACACCGGGCGTGTTGCTTCCTTTGTTTGATTTGAGATTACGATATGCCATTTTGATATTGGCATCTGAACCGATAATACTTATCAGATCCGTGAAAATCTTTTTGTTCGCACTATCCGCATATAATGCATCCTGTACTTCGACCATGCCGTAATACTCAGCATGACGGATAGCACTTTTCTTTAACAATTCCTTTCTTTGCATAGTCAACATCACCTCACTCTCGCAAGACTTGTTTCTCTTAGTCATACTCGAACCTATGAATATTAACTGCATTACTTTATTAAACTTGTTTTGTCGACTGGCAGACAGACCAGTCGTCCCACTAGAGGCTATTGCTCCACTCCCATTACAGGAGCTTCATCGCTCGTGCCTCCGCTCTCACAACGATAAAGGTAAGTTATACAGTGTGCTTTCCTTACCAACAGGTCATAGCATGTGCAACTGCTCACTGTTCGTTGCTTTCGACGTTCCAATATGGTGCAATATACTGTACTTAGGTGCCTCCTTTGAGCCTGCTAATTTCCATTGCCTGTAACAATGCTCCGACTTTCACTTCCACCCAGTTACTTTTCGGTAATCAGCGCCAAACCGTTGGCATGCGCTTTTCAACGCATTCGAATTTTAGACTCTTTAAATCGTCAGTTCGTCCCCACTTCCGTGGATACTCACCATATACAGCTTCACTACATAATCACAGGCAACCCACACCTCTGTGAATCTTTCCTCAGCCTTACCTGTTAGGACCTGCTTTTTGCTCTTCACCCTAACTTTTGACAACCCGATAGCTTTTGCACAACTATCACGCTGTAGGGAGTTTACGTGTGTCCCTTCAGGGCGTTACCCCTTCATTTGAACAACACCATATCAGTTGTATCAGTAGCTTTTTCTTTTTACGGACGGCTACTGACCCCGCTGTCTATTCAACAAGCGGAACGTCTCGTCCAGTGAAACTCATCAATGTAATATCTGGTAGATTTATGTGCAGCACGATTGACTGTTACCCTGTTCCAGACCTGATCCTGAACAATCAGCATACCAAGTTTTTTAAGTTGCTTACCAAGGTCTTTAATGTCGAAACATACCAGACGGTTATTCAACTCAACATTCGTGCGATGGTTGAATACTTTAAGAGAACCATTAACATAGATTTCCAGTGCCGTTGCCAGACGCTGTGCCTCTGGTTCTTCCTGCTTGCGAAGCAGATTGTATAAATCCTCCAGTATCGGCATCTTCTCTGGAACCGGATCTGCAAGATAGTCCTGATATACCAAGCGGACACAACGGTCAATAATCGTCTTTTCTACTGGCTCCAAGCCATTCTTCCCACCTACTACCAGTTCACAAAGTGAAAGAATAAAATCTGATTTCAGAGATAACGGATCGTCATCATCCGCATAATTGGTGTTAATATCCATCGGATTGATATAATCATGACTAGTTGGCGAAATACGAACAACCTGTCCATTGAATGCCCGGACTATGGGAAAATACTCGCCTTCTGGATCACAGATAATAATATCGTCCTTTGTCACGATAAAAACATTGGTAATTTCACGTTTTGCCGCAAAGGACTTACCAGCTCCCGGAGTACCCACGATCAAGCCATTCGGGTTTTTCAGTTTCTTCCTGTCAGCCATAATCAGGTTGTTAGACAAGGCATTCAGACCGTAGTAAATGGATTCTCCACCCATAAATAATTCCTGTGTCGTGAACGGAACAAAAATCGCTGTTGAAGTTGTCGTTAATGCTCTTTTAATAGGAATCCAGTTTTTTCCAAGTGGCAGACTGCTCATAAGTCCCGGTTCCTGCTGATAATCAAGCCTCTTTAATGCACAATTATATTTCTGTGCAATACCTGCGGTCTGAAATACCACATTTTCCAGTTCCTGTTTATTTTTTGCAGTATTTAAAAACACCACCGTCACAAGAAACATTCTCTCATTCCTGGATTGCAAATCTTCCAGAAGCCTCTTTGCTTCCCCTCCGTAAGTATTCAAATCAGACGGGATAATATCCATATCATATCCGGAACGAACTGCTTTTTTCTGCTCCTCAATTTTCATCCTGTTAATATCTGTAACCTTTGCTTTTACCAACTTAATCGCTTTCATCTGGTCGATGGACTGGATGTGAAGATTCACAAGCAGATTGCAGTCCATTTCCAGAAATTCCGCAAGCATTTTATCAGTCAGCTCCGGTGCCAAAATCTGCAGGTAGGATACTGCCCCGATAGTATCTCCCATCTGAAAATCTTTTCCGTTCTTAAACACAAAACTGGATGGTGCGATATAGTCCTTGGTATTCAGTCCGGTACGCAGCACATCGTCATAGCTGAACCGGAACGGAACTTTATTGTCCTGGTTGAACGTTTCATACATAATCTGCAAACGCTCCACGCCATTCAACGGATAAGCAGACACCCCTAATACCTTAAAGTTATTGAGAATATCCGTTTCGATACGCTCCAGTTTCGGTTTTGCTTCCCGGATATTGTCTGCTTCGATTCCAAATGTAAGATACTTTGTTCTGACAAGACCATTATTTCCCTTTGCCAACTGGTTTCTGAGCATCTGAGCAAACTCCATACGCAGATCATCAAAACTGTCATTCTGCTTCTTAATGCGAATCACATCTTCATATTCTGCCATATTGCTGTGATGATTGATAAAGGACAACTGGAAATGAATCGTACTGTCAAAATAGTTCAGGAAATCACACCAGTTTTCAAAAATCGCATTTTTATCTTCGTTCTGTGCCAACTGATAGTTAATATCATAAAAACGGATGGTCTTGGAATAATAACCATCTTCCACACGACAGATACCGTCTTTTCCCATTTCTCTGTATGGAATAGACTGTTGTGCGGTAATCTTCTTTTCTTTATTTCCACCACTCGTATTCCTGTTTACTTTTTTTACAGCTCCCTTTTTACCATTGGATTTTACAGAAGATGACACTGCTGGTTTCGTCTTCTTTTTATATTTATTCTCTTTTTTCGCCTGTTTCTTTGCTGCTTTTTCTTCACGAGCTGCCAGCTTTGCCTCCTGCTTTGCACGTTTTTTATCTTCTTTTTCGTGTGCCTTATGAAGTTTTGCTTCATACTTCTGTGCTTTTTCCCAGGCTCGCTGCTCTCGTCTGCTTAATTTACGTCTTGGTCTGCGGATACCCCGATGTCGCTCCAGTGCTTCATACCCTGTAACCATAGGTACTCCCTTCAAACGCTGTCTGTCCTTGACAAAATCTTCTGCTTCATCCATGGCAAACACTGGTAAACCATCAGCAGAATCTGCTTCATCTAACCACCAGTCCTCTGGATAAGAAGCATCTTTGGCATGTTCTGGCAGCAATTTATCATTTTCTCTTCTTTCCACGAACTGTACCTCCCTTCGATTTTGTTATAATTTTTCTTTTCTCATACATATTTTCCACCTCATACTTTCGCAACGGAGGACGGATAAATTTTACTGTAATCATATTTTTCAGGACTTTTTCTAAAGGAAGTCCGTCTTTCTCATACATGGCAAACAAAAAAGCCGGAAGCATCAACAAACACATTCCGGTTGCCGCATTACTTGAACCAATCAATCCTCTTGCCAGGAAATAAAATGGAAGCCCTACTGCCGCTGCAATGCCAAGACAGATAAGCTGACGTTTTGTGAGGTTCAGAATAATCTTATTTTTAACTTTCGTCAGATCTTTGGGTACTGATACAAAAGCCATTTTCTATCATCTCCTTTTTTATATTTAATGTGTGTTAAACACACTCTTTGAGAAATTGGCTGTTTTCATAAGGCTGAAGCAAAGTACAACCGTATAAGCCATTACACTGAGCAATGCTGTATGCACGTTATCTGATACCTGTATATTAGCAACCAGTACGGAATAAATGCCCACACACACCATGATAAAAAATCCCTGGAATGCCAATGCGAATAATCCTCTTAAGTAATTGCTGCCAATCTGTCCCCATTCCCGATTGCTCATTGTTGCAAACGGAATTGCACCGATTGACGAATACAAGTAAATCTCAATCATACGTCCATAAAGAATGACCGTTATAAAAACGGAAATAACCTTTAAACACAGGCTTGCCAGAAGTGTTTCCAGTGCCAGTATGACCAGTTCCCCTACTTCCATTGATTCCATTGCCGTTTCCATTGAAGTGACCACCGAATCAATATTAATTGCTGTCTGATGATTGATCACTCCTGATGCCCGGTTCACTACATTCTGTCCCACATCAAAAATTGCCATAGTAATTGTGAATGCATTACTTACGAACCAGACTGCAACCCACATTTTAAAAAAATATTTGAAGAACATCCACGTATCAATGTCATGCATGTTGTTCTTCTCTGTGAGCATGGAAATCAGCTCATAACACAGCACAAAGGTTATAATCATCCCGGCAATCGGCACGATCACAGAATCTGACAGATTCTGAATCAGACTAAATATACTGCCATTCCATCCCTGGGGCGTTTGCCCAACCTGACTTGCAATATCACCGGTTTTTTCATTTACATCGGTAAACATGTTCGTCAGGTTTGAGCTGACCATGCCTGTAAGGAGGTTACGCATCCATTCTTCTATGGACTCAAAAATCTTATCCATGCGTGTTCTCCTTTCTTACTGCCACGGCTAAAATAAATTCGCCAGTAATGGTACAAGCTGTGTACCGATTAAAACGACACCTCCACCTGCCATAAGCTGCTTGATTCCCTGTGACTTCGCACCCGGATTATCATTACCATAACCTTCCAGAAGATTGATAACTCCCCAAACTGCAAGTCCTGCTCCGATTGCGACAACGAGTGTCTGTAAAATATTAATTGCTGATGTAAAAAACGCCATAATCTATGTTCTCCTTTCGTAACTCCTGTTTTTCATTGTGATTTTTTACTGGTTACTACTCGGAGGGTTCCGCCCTGATGGGCGGTCTTTCATGCTTGTGCATATCGCTACCTCCCAAAAGGGCATAAAAAAAGAGCTATGTATGTTTTACGTTACATGCCCTGTGCCTTCATTTTCATTATTTGATTGTTCTTCCAGTTCACTGCCTTCATACATATAAAGGTCGAACTGTTCTTCCGGATCTAACCGGACTTCCATCTGATGTTTCATGTATTCTTCCACATGGAACTCATTCTTTTTATCATAATCGGATAACTGCTTATACCGTTTATGTTTTGTAATGTCAAATTTATCACTGTAAAACGGACGGACACCACGAAGCTGTAAAATACACTTGTTACCGTCCATGACTGCCAGTTCATCCCGACTCATCAATTCTTTTCCTGTTTTCTGATAGTTCAAACCGTAAGATCTGCTCTGTCCTCTTGTATCAGAAGTGTTATATAAGTCAATGGTTTCCTTACCCAGTGTTTCTGAAATTTCTTTCAGAGTGGTACTTTCCTTACCTCCCAGGAACAACATTGTGTCACAATTTCCCGTAATGGTTTCGGCTGCATCCTTGTAAATTGTCTTGAGCTGCGACTGGGACTGGAGTATAATGGAAGCAGAAATTTCCCTGCTTCGGATCGTTGCAATCAGCTTGTCGAACTTCGGAATCTGACCGATATTTGCGAACTCGTCACAAAGGATTCTCACATGATAAGGCAGTCTTCCATGATGAACATCATCGGCTCTGTCGCATAACAGATTGAAAAGCTGACTGTACATCATAGCAACCACAAAGTTAAAAGTATCGTCTGTATCCGAAATTACAATAAACAGTGCAGTTCTCTGATCTCCAATCATATCCAGTTCCATTTCATCATAAGAAGTCAGTTCCCTAAGTTCCGCAATATCAAACGGAGCAAGTCTGGCACCACAGCTGATCAAAATCGACTTCGCCGTTTTTCCTGCAGCCAGTTTGTATTTTTTATACTGCCTTACTGCAAAGTGGTTCGGCTCGTCCCTTTCCAACTCCTCAAATAACAGATCCACAGCATTTTTAAACTCTTCATCTTCTTCCCTGGTTTCACTGGCATTGATAAATTCCAGCAGGGTTGAGAAATTCTGTTCTTCTTCTGGTGCTTCATAATAGATATAACCAATCAAAGCACAATACAGCAGACGTTCTGCTTTCGTCCAGAAATCCTCGGAAGATTTTTCTCCCTCGCCCTTGGTATTTACCATGATTGTATTTACCAGTTTCAGAATATCTTTTTCTGAACGGATGTAATGAAATGGATTATAGTGCATACTCTTGGCAAAATTGATGGTATTCAGCACCTTGATTTTATAAGGAGCCATTACCACTCTGCCATTTTTATCACGTAAAATCTTCCCATTTTTATCTTTCTTCGGTGTCCCTCGTGCTAACATTTTACCACATTCCACGATGATAGTCCCCTTTGGATCAGTTACCACAAAACTCACATTATCCGGCATCTGCATAAGCTGCGGTTTCACATAAAATCGAGTCTTTCCACTACCAGAACCTCCGATCACTATGACATTCTTGTTTCTGGCATACTTCGGTTTCTTTGGTCTGCTGTTCATGGTCAGACGTTCCGTTTGTGTCAGCAGAATATTATTCTCAAAGACCGGATCAATAAAAGGTGCTATATCCTTTTCATTTCCCCATCTGGCAGAACCATATTCCTCCCCCTGGCGAAACTTCTTTCCATTCTTTCCCTTGAAATATACCACTGCCCATATGCCAACTGCTGCGATTGTTCCCGCAACCAGACTTTTCAGCTTCATGCTTGGCAACAGCTTCTTAAAAGCTAATGGATAATTCATAAGAAGAACCATCAGCCTGTCTACTACTGTACTGCCCCTGCAATACTGATAAAGCCAGGTACATTTATTTACCACATAAAACACAACCACATACAGTATATGTAGCATAACCTTTTTTATTACTTCCACATTCGGGGGACGCACCCGAAAACCTTTCAGTTTTTTCTTTATATTTTTTATCCCACTCATAATGTTGGCTCCTTCTGCTTCTCTTTTGATTTCTCCCGTTCTCTCTGTTTGTCCTGGTTACGGGCTGTGATTGCCTGCTGTAATTTCTTACGGACAGATGGTTTCTTGGTTTTATTCAGTGTCTTTCCGGTAAACTCCCGAAATGCTGCTGTCATCACCTCCACATCTCTCGCCTTAAAGAAAACAAAATATCTTGGTGGATCTACAGACTTATCACGTTTTAGGCTGAAATCAATACCATATTTTTTTGCAACCTTTTCAAAAGCCTTAATGTTATTATCTGTAATCTCAATGTTGGAAAGTTGAATATTCTGCTGTGTCAGCTTCTTTAAACTCTGCTTTCCATGATATTCTTTATCCGGAGGTGCCTTTGTCTGCTGTTTTCTTGCTTTCTCTGCTTTTTCTTTCTCCACTGCCGCCAGAAAACGCATCATTGCCTGTTTCAATAAACGGACTGTCACTTTTCCACCAGTGATACATAACGATACGGTTTTCTCATTTACTTCTTCCTGCAATAGAATCACTCCCTTCCTGAAAATCCAAAATTCATATATTCCCTTCGTACATATCATGCTGCACCAAAGATGAGTAATAATTGCTGATGGTCAGCGGTGCATTATATAATACTGCCAACAAATACTGACGCATATTTACTACTTTACTGGTATTTTCTTTCATGCAATGCAATACGAACCGAATATGCTCTGCATCCAGTTTTAAAAACTGGCTTTTTACTACGGATAAAGGTTTTCTGTCCCCTCCAATCCGTATAAACTCCTGTTCCGAACACACCACATCTACCATTAACCCCACAATCTCATCCAACATATGCCGGTTGAAATCATCTACGATATAGTCATATCCAATGTGTTCAAGGATAATCTGCTGATAAGCATTCCTTTCAGCTTCTTTCCTTTTCACTTCACTGGCATCTGAATAGAAAGAAAGATACTCTGTATCGTTATTCTCAGTATTACTATCCTCTATATCATTACCTGGCAGTTTACACCTGTCTGCATCGGTCATTTGTACCTTTCCTGAGAAGTCATTTTGACCTGTCTGGAAGTTTTCTTTGAACCGTTCTGGTGATACGCATTTTTTTACATAGATTCTATCGGGATTTCCCAATCCCTGTCTAACTCTCGTAATCAATCCGATTCCTTTCCGGTCATCCAGTTCCTTTAACAAGCACCGGACTTTTTTTACTCCACATCCCATAAGCCCTGCTATCTGCTCCTGCGAAAAATATATATACACTTTTCCCTCCGAATCCATCCACCGATTCTTCACAGATAACTGCATCCGGTCTAGCAATAGACCATACAACAACTTAGCTTCACAGGTCAGTTTTCCAAATACCGGACTGGTAAAGAGAATCTTGGGAATCCGATAGAACGTATACTGTTCTGCTTCCTCCCCGTAGTGATACGGGAATATGTATGTATCCTTATCCAGATTGTTTTTTCCTCTGCTCTTTTAGAATTTTAGCCATGCAATAGCCAATACAGGGATTTCTTCCATACGGACAGCCTTTGCATGGAACCCAAAACCTGTGTGCCGGATCTGGATCAGGTGGCTTTTCAGGAAGCTGATAAAAGCATCTCATCTGCCTGCATTCCTTTTTCTTTTCATTCCAGAAATAACAATATTCACAGGATTTCGGCTTGTCCTCTGCGTATCTAATCGCCATCGCTTTCTGACTCCTTTCTCCTGCTCAGTTTTTCCAGCATCTGATCTTCCTGTGATGCTACTCTCAGACAGCAGTACATCACAAAATTAACTGCTGCAATAATTGCTACAACCGCTATAATCAATACCTGTTTCATAATACATTCTCCCTTCATTTTTCCTAGTATTAACCAGAAAGAGAGCATTTATGAATCTTTTTTATCCATAAATGCCCTCTTAACTAACTGATTTTTATTTCTTCTTTCTTGCTACCCATACCGCTGACACTACACCTGCCATACCTGCTACTGCAAGCAGAATCCAAAGCAGCATATGTGTATCATCTCCGGTTTTCGGTGTATCTGTTACCTGTGTAGATGGTGTTTCCGGTGTTGGTGTTTCTTCCGGTTTTACCTCATCTTTCATCACAACTTTCTGAATCTCCCCGGTATCTTCCACTGTGAACTTCACGTCCTCAGCTATCAGATAACCATTAGGGGCAGATTCTTCCCGAAGTGTATACTCCCCAATCGGAAGCATTTCAATGTAATGCGGTTTCTCCTCAGAAGTCCAACTCTCTACCGTTTTACCGTCTTTGTCGAGAATTGTCAGTTTTGCGCCCGGCAGTTCCTTACCGGAAATATCCGTCTTGGAGATCTCTACCTTGGTAACATCGTCTTTCATCTCGATTTTCTGTGCTTCTACGGTATCTTCAACGGTAAATGTAATGCTTTCCGCTGTCACAAAACCATCTGCTGGTTTTGTTTCTGTCAGGGTATACTTCTGTCCGACTACCAGTTCTTTGATGATATGAGCTTCTTTACCGGAAATCCAGGAATCTACAACCTTACCGCTTTCATCAGTTACCTGTAACTTGGCACCTTCCAGCTCTTTTCCATCTGTCAGGGAAGTCTTGGTAATCTCAATTACTGTCGGTTCATCCTCAAAAGTAAAGGAATAAGATACTTTTTCCTTTTCCGCACCTTCGTACTTAAATGTAAACTCCTGTGTTTCATCTGTCGTTGCAAATCCAAGTGCCGGGGAGGTTTCTTTGATATAATACTCAAAACCAATCGGTAAATCTGCCGTAAAAGTCAGTTTGCCTTCTTTATCCGTTGCCAGTTCTTCAATCACAGTATCCGCTTTCAGAATAACTTTTCCGTCTGCTCCTGTAATATCATTCTTTGCACAAAGGGCAAAGACTGCACCTTCCAGTACACGATCAGAATCTTTCTCTTTTTTCACAACTTCCACTTCCGCTTTCTGGCGATTGTTCTGCCAGTCAGCAGAGTAAGTGACTTCTGCAGTATCCTGATCACGATATGTCAGGTCAATCTCTCTTGCCTCATTATCCAGTACAAAACCATCCACTGTAGCTTTTTCTTTGACATAATATTTGCCAAGAGGAAGTCCGGATAACTTTGCAATGCCGGTATCATCCGTTGTAATGGTTGCTACCAGTTCATCTTTTTTATAATAATCTTCACTTTCCCCGTCAGCAGATTTCACGTCCTCTAAAGCAAATACTTCAAAGGTAACATCTTTCAGACTGCCTGTTACATACTGGAATAAATGGCTAATCCATCCTCCAACAGAATCCAATGCCGTTACTTTATCCAAAAACTCTCCATTTTTATTGATGATGATCGTTCCTGTCGGCACATCATCTTTCATTTCCACTTTCTGGATTTCCCCAGTATCCTCAATCGTAAAAGTGATCTCTTCTGCCTTGAGGTATCCATAAGGAGCTATTTCTTCCCTGAGAGTATAGGTTTCCCCTACAGTAAGCCGTTCAATCATATGCTGCTCACCTTTTACAGACTTCCATGTATCAACTACATTTCCATCTTTGTCCAGTACCGTAAGAGTCGCACCAGATAATTCCACGCCAGTAGTCAGGTCAGACTTGGAAACCACAACTTTTGTAGGCTGATTTTTAAATACAGAAGATAACTGCACGACCTTAACCTCCTGTCCCTGGTACTCTGCCTTTACTTCCAGAACTTCATCTGAAGATACATAGCCATTCGGCGCTGCCAGTTCTTTGATATAATACTCTCCAAATGGCAGATCCTGTGTAAATACAGCTTTTCCATCTTCTCCGGAAACAGCTTTTCCAAGAAGTGTGTCTGCTTTCACAATCACAGTTCCATGAGCTTCCATATCATTCTTCGCATAAAGTCCAAATTCTGCCCCTGCAACTGCTTTTTCTGTATCAGCATCCTGTTTTTCCACCGAAATTTCTACCTTCTGGCGTTCATTCTCAAAAGTAGCTGTCTGCTCAATGACAGGTGTTTCCTGATCTTTGTAAGTAAAAGTGACTGTCTGTGCTTCGCTGTTTAAAACAAATCCTGTTGGCGCAGACATTTCCACAATCTTATAACTTCCAAGTGGAAGATTCTTCAGGACCGCTTTTCCCTCTTTATCGGTTGTAACAGTTTTTACAAGTGTTCCGGCTGCATATTCCAGAATACGGTTTCCATTGTCATCTTTCTGGAAATCAGCGGTATAAATATCCTCCGCAGCATAAATGACAAACTCTGCTCCTTCCAGATTTTCTGTCTGATATGTAAAATCATCCTTGAATCCGTCCAGAACTTCGCCCTTTTTCACGATAGTCAGTTCTCCCTTAACTGGATGGTTCTCATAAATTGCTTCAATGATCACATCCCCGGAAGTTCCATCCATCTGATATGCAGTATTAGAATCAACTGTTACCTCATAATAATTTTTATTCAATGTGTAACCGAACGGGGCATTCACTTCCTCAATACGGTAATTTCCGATTTTCAGATTCTGCGGAAGAATCAAATATCCCTGCTCATCTGTAAAATAAGATTTGTGCTTAACCGTTGTCGGATAGGTTGTAACCTGCTCCACATACTTCTTATGATCCAGGTCATAAATCTTAAACTCTGTATTTTTCTGTAATACTGGTTTCTTAGTTTCATCATCCTGTTTGATGATTTTCAGCTTCGCTTCAAACTCATCATCCAGAAGTACTCTCCACGTCTGTGGCTGGTTCGGATTATTCTCTGTGATACGCACTGTAAAATCATCTACCGGAGTATAATTGTGAGGAGTTGTAGTTTCACGCACAATATAAGTTCCATATGGAAGTGCGATACTGCAAGCATAACCCTTTTCGTCTGTGAACATTTCTGTTGCACCATTTTCCCCGATCACAACTGGTGTTGCAGAAGCAAACTCATAGTTTCCGTCTGCTTTCTTTGTCAGGGAAGATTCCAGATATGCCGTAAATCCGGCACCTTTTAACAGATCAGCGTCTGTTTTGCCATTATTGGCTGCTTTGATAATCTGGAACGGCTGTTTCATTACCTGCTCCAGTGAAGTGCAGTCACGTTTAACCTCTGCTACCAGATCGCCTTCATAATTGCAGACCAGATCATGTTCTGTTTCGTCTGCCAGATAACCCACTGACGGACTGATCTCTTTCACATAGTAATCTCCAAGATACAAGCCATCTACAGAAGCCTGTCCATTCTTATCTGTTGTAAGAGTAGCAACCTGCTCCCCGGCTTTATAGATCACACCGGTAATTCCGTCCGGATGAACAATATCATTACGGGCGTACAGTCCATAAATTGCTTTTTCCAGTGTCGCATCTCCCTGTGCAACTGCCTGTTTCGTTTCCGCATCTCTCTTTTCCAGAGAAATCTTAGCTTTGACTCTCTCATTTACAAATGTATGAGTGAATGAAACTTTCGGCTCGCTGTCACTGGTATATGAGAACTTAAATGTATAAACATCTTTAGAATTTCTCAAATATCCCTGTGGTGCCTGTTCCTCTTTGACTACATAAGAAAATTCAATCGGAAGATCTGCGGTAAATGCCGCTTTTCCATCTGCTCCGGTTGTTGCCTTTTCAATCAGTGTGCCTTTCTTCACTACCACAGTTCCATCTGCATCAGTAATGTCACTGCCTGCATACATAGCAAACACGCCACCTGACAATGGATTTTCTGTATCCTTGTCTTTCTTTACAACACTCACATCAGCTTTCTGTCTGTCATTTGTGAATGTCACATCAGAAAAGACTACTTCCACATTCTGTCCTGCATAGGAAAGTGTAACTGTCTTTTCCTCTCCGGCATTATAAAAATTCTCTGGTGCCTGCATTTCTTTGACAACATAAGTTCCAAGATGCAGATTTTTCAGGATACAAGCACCGTTTTCATCTGTAGAAAGGTTTTCTTTTACCAGATCGCCTTTGCTGTAAATCTTCGCACCATAGGCAGAGATAATATCTTCTCCTGCGTATACGTTATAAACAGCACCTTTCTGACGTCTGTTTTCATACTGGAATACAGTGCCATTCTCACTGACATCAGCCCCCGCAAGGATCTGTCCTTCCTTATATACGGTCAGTTCTCCAAGCTGTTCTTTATCCGGTACAGTTGTTGTCGTTGTCTTGCTTGCTACCAGCTTCACATTGTAAGCGGTTGTATTTACCACATAACCTTTCGGTGCTGTGATCTCTTTCAGATATACGGTATCCTGGGTTTTTACAATCGTTGCAGAAGATTTTCCATTGCTGTCCGTTTCTGGCATAGTTGTAATCAGATTTTTACAATCTGAATCACTATAAATACCAAACACTGCTCCCGCAAGGTTTACATCTGCTGCTGAATCTTTCTTCACAACTTCTACAGTTGCAAGTTCAATCCAGGATACTTTAAAGTCCACATATTTCTCATCATCCACGCCTTCTCCAAATACCAGAGCCAGATCCTGATTTCCAGAACCTGTTGAAATCTTATAGGCGGAATAATCTTTGGTAATACTTCCTTTCATGGTTGCTGACCAGCTCTCTGCCACATCACTTACCTGTGTTAATGGTGCAGACAGATAAAACTTTGTACCACCACAAATTTCCACGCTTTCTCCAGCTTTGCTAGTTTTTCCTGTTGTCAGGTTATGAAGCTGAACACCTGCCGGGAGTTTCATGGTAATGGTCTGTAACGCATCTGCATTGAATGTAATATTCTTTGTTCTCTGGCTGTTGCCATCCACATAGGCTTTTACATTTGCATCTGAAAATGACATTGCCACATCTGGGATTTCCGGCTGAGAAACACAGTAATTGTAAAGTTTCATTGCCAGATTCTGTGCAGTACTGTTTGCACCTGAAAAAGCATCTCCACTGCCATTTGCATAAGAAGCAGCTAGATGCACCAGGATAAATCTGGCTCCTGCACTTAAATTTCCATATCCATTCTCTTCTGTGAAAAATCCATCATCTCCAGAAGCTTTTGTGCCGTAATAACATACCTTAGCAAGTGCTTTTCCATCTCCTACCTTATTGATTGTATAAGTTCCACTTCCTGGTCCCGGCTTGGATGGCTGTACACAGTATGCTGTGGCAGATACATTACCAAACTTCACAGTATACTGATAAGTAAGGTAACTACCATATCCATAATCTGCATAACGATACATGGTTCCCCTTGTAACAGAAACCTGCTGTGAACTTCTTGCATTTCCTGCAGAAGCCATAAAGGTTACGGTTTCTCCTGCATCCATTGCATACAGATCAATTCCATTTGTTTCTGCCTGTTCCAGCACTTCAGACACCGTAAGTTCAGTTTCCGTATCAACTGTATTTTCCTGGTGCGACTCTGAATCGTCATCACTCTGCTCTGTATCTCCAGTACCGCTGTCATCGTCAACTGCAATCTCAGAAGAACTCTCTGACTGCGTTTCTGTTTCAGACTCTTTTACAGTGATATTTCTGCTGATTCTGTAAGACGGATGACCACTTACCGGCTCTACCGCATATACTGCCTTGTAGGTATCCGGTGTATGGGTATCAAACTCGGCTCCGGCTTCATTTTTTGCTTCATGGAATAAAATCTTCATTTTACTTTCATCCACTCCGTCAATACCGGACAGATCAACTTCCACTTCAAATTCATCTCCATAGGCAATTTCAATGTCATTTGCTGTTACAATCTCATCCGGATCAAGAGAATCCTGTACCTCTTTTAATTCCGGATACTGCTGTTCAAACGGTATTTCTTCTGGTTCTAACTCCGATGCAGAAACAGCTATCGGCTGAACGATTACAGATGCCAATGTCGCAACTGCCATAACTCCTGATAAGAATCTTTTGAATTTCATTTTCATTTTGACTTAATCCTCTCTTTCTTCACTTATCATCGTTTTTCTTTTCAGCAGGTCTATACCTGCACTATTCAATCATTGGAACCACCTCCTGATATTTTTGTTACTGATACCTGTACATTTCTGAAAAGATAACAGCACATGCATATGGCGGCACCTGCACTAAGCGAAGCACCGCCACATGGTATCTGCTGTCATCTCCAATAAATGGAAATAACAGTTTTAATAAGGATCAAGCATTTAAGCCGCAAGAGGCCGTTCCTTGTAAAAGTGCCTTTCAGCCGTTTCCCTTTCACGTTCTCTCCGAATCCTGGCCGCTGGTTATTATGCGTAGCTGAGTTTCCGGGTATCCCCTCTTGCTATCTATATGAAATTGTCAAGGTACAAGTCCGGGCTTTTTCTTTTTGAAGAATTAACCCTTCACCTATAAAGCTCGGTAGAGGTTGTTTACCAACCCCCTTTTGCAAACTTTTTTATTTTTTTCTCAGTTTCTTTTTCTCATTACTTTCTGCGAGTTCTTCTAAACTGGCTCTCAGCTTGGCAACTGCCTTATTTCTCATGTTGTTGACTGCTGCTGAACTGATTCCATGAATATCGGCGTATTCCTGATAAGTCTGTTTCTCAAAATAAAGGGCATAAATAAGTTCCTTCTGCTTATCCGTCAGCATATCCATCATGTTTTCTGTCATCATTTGCTGAACAATCATTTCCTCCATGTCCGGTGCAATGCTTTCTCCAAGCTGCATTTCTTCCATAGCAGAAGATAAAGAAATACAGCGTTTCTGATTGCAGCTATCCAGATTGATGCTCAGGCGATCTTCTCCTCGAAGAACAAAACGCAGATACCACTCAGCCTCTTCAAAGTAAGATTCCGTCAGATTACATCCATATCCATTTCCAGCCACAGAAGAATAGCGATAACCGGAAATATCTTCGATAGGAAATACTGTTACCCGATTCTGTGCCTGATAGACCACATATCCGTTCTTATAAACAGTGATCGTGACTACGCCTACCTTGTTCTTAATAATCTTCTGAGCAACAACCGGGTATTTCCCCTCCCGTAAACTTTTACAACTCGGTTTCTTTTCGCCTTTCTTTGGAGATTCCACCATTTCTTTCAATTTTCTAAGTGTCAGCATGACAACCACCTTTCTGCCTTTCGGCTCCGGGCTGTCAGCAGACAAAAAAAGCAGCAAAAAAAGACTCCGATCTGCCCGGTTTTTTTTATACCGAGCGACTTGCGAAGCCTCTCCTTGCTGCTTTATGTATCAATCAGCTATACAGGAACACTCCCTGTACGCAGATTAATCAGCGTTCATGTTTTCATTTTCTACCGTAGAGTTTTCAGCCTTATCAGACTTTTCATCTAAAAGGAAACTAAAATCTCCCATTGCGTCATAGGGCTGATGTGTGATAAATTCTAAATATTCATCCTTACTCATTTCTGTTTGCCTCCTCTCTGTTCGATGTATTAATGGTATCAATTCTCCCCTCAAACAACCAGCCCAGTACTGTCCGAATTAAGCTGAAACAACGGACAAAACTGTCCGAATTTTGAGCGTAAAAAAACGACCATCCAGATTATCCTGTAATGATCGTCACCAACTTACTTTTCCATTCATCAATTCTATTAATTCCATACTACCCTCAAAATTCTTTTCAGCATTTTCCATCAGTTTATTTCTAAGATTCTTGTCCGGAATATTATAAAGTCTTTCAAAAAATGCCAACGCTTTTTCCACAAATTCCTTATCTTCTTCTGTCACATTTTTAGCTTCAAAATGAACAGACGTAACCTCTTCTTTTCCGCACTCTTCCCATGTAATATTTTCCTTAAACCATGACTCTGGCTTACCTGTAATTTTAGCTAAATCAGAAGCATATTTAGTAATAGGCCCCTTTCCAGCAACCATTCTGTCAACTGTTTTTTCAGAAAGGTTGAGTAGCTCTGCAAGTTTGGCATGTGTCATATTATTCAAATCATCCAAACAGTTTTGTATATCTTTTCCAATATCCATACGTGTTCTTAGTTTTTTCCCTGCCGACCCCAAGACGAGCTACCTCCTTTCTGAACCGTTTTTTGTATTACCGCCATATAAATGAAGACAATTATAGCCGGACGAAATGATTGACATTTCTATTCCGGCTATCTCATACATAAAATCCGTTCCAGAAAAAAGTAGTGCTTACGTTTTCAGACTTTTATCCTGTAATACCTTCGCAAAATAATTTTCCTGCGTTTATCGTCAACACGTAACAGCCTCCTGCCAAGTACTCTATCAGCAGAGACTTTTCCCCCAACTACCGTTATCATTTCGTTGTTTACCGCTATATAATTTTCAAGTGTATCTTTTCTTGAAACAGTTACTCCTACAACGCTGATAACACTCTGGTCACTTGCTATCATACGCACCGTTTCTCTTATCGTATTTTTATCCATAGTAATTTCTCGCATTCTTTTCGTCTCTCCAGCCACTATACTCACTGGAAATTGTTCTTATTTTACATATTTTTCATACAAATTTAATATATCTATTGCAAAAAAACCTTGACCGTTTTTTCTACGTATGATATACTAATGCATGTTGTATTTAACAACTTTTTCTATATGTTCCTCTAAAAAAGGAAAAGAAAATCTGGGTTGAAGGTTCAGATCTAAAGTTACTTATTAGAAGGGCATTCGTATGTGAGCCACAACTAATGTTATATACAACATGATATAGTACTGATAAAAGCCGACACCAATCCTGTTATTTCCAAGTGCCAATTGGATATAGACCAGTAGGATGATGTCGATTTTGTCTGTCTAAGCGTTTTTTAGATCTACTCTCGTGCCAAGGGAGTAGGTCTTTTACATTATAGCATTGCTACCATTTATTGTCAATATGCACTATAACTAATGCGTTATAGTGTCTTTTTTTGTGCAAATTGCATTATTTTACACGTCTATTTTTTAACAGCGTATATCATTTCCTTAATATTATTTTTTTGTGCAGTATTTTGCAATTTTATTATTTTCTTTTCCAAACACATATGGTATCATATATTTAACCAGTAAATGTTGCTTTTTCAGAAAGGAGTCCTGCCTTATGAACAACCAAGAAATTCTCCGCAAAATCGTCAATTACATTGAGAATGTTATGAAGGAAAAATCTTTAACCTCTCGTGATCTGGCTGATATTTGCGTCAAGAAAACCGGGAAAATGTCTCCAAGAACTATCGACAACATGTTTAAAACCCCTTCCTCTACAACTTTATCCACTTTGTTAAAGGTCTGTGATGGATTAGACTTAAACCTTAATGCTGTATTTCATTCTATTGAAATCGCAAAAACATCAGCTGAAAATGGACAGCATCGTTTCATCTTCGACATCGAGCATCCTGCATATAATGGTTACACCGGAAATTATCATGTATTCTTTCTTCCAACCTCTGCTTATCCAGAAGATCATTCAGGTCAAACCCTGGTTCATGGAACACTTCGTCTGGGAGATTTCAATTCTATGCATGAATGCTCCGCTATACTTGACATTGATTCTGGCGATTTTACAAATGAAGGTACCCCATTTTCTAAACACTATGAGGGAACTTTAGTTTATTCATCTAACAGCCAAATGTTCTGCCGACTTGTTTGCAGCAAATACGGAGATATGTGGTTCATGGTTTTTAACCATGGCAATCTCAATAACAAAGAACTTGCCTGCGTTATCGGCTGTGCTGCAACTGCCTCATCTGGTCGTTACCGCCATCCTGCGATACACCGATTCTGTCTGTGTAATATGCAGCAATATCCAGAAATTGATTCCGATACCCGTACACTCATCGAAGGGCTTCTTCGAATACAGGAAAAGCATATCTGGATAAAAAAGAAAACTTTAAACGAACTTCTTCTTCACAATAATTTTGATCCAGACTTTCGACGAAATCTTGAAAATTACTTAAATATTGCTACTGAGTACTATGCACTTCCCAAAAATACATTGAAAGAAGACATTCCTCTTTCTACCTCGGTAAAAGAACTTGCCAAATTATGTAATGAATCAAATCTGGAAAAGACCTTCCACATCTTGAACGAAGATGATCGGGAGCTGTCATGTATTTTAAAGAGTTGCCTTGCAACACCTCCTGCACCAGCGACTCCATCCGAAGCAGAATAACAAAAAAGGAGCCAGGAACATCTACTTCTCTGTGTAAATGTTTCTGACTCCTATTAGTCCTTCGCTTAATACCAATTTATTAAACGGTCACAATATTCTTTTTTACTTCATATACAGTTAAAGTTCCGTCTTTCTTGCGTCTCACTTCTGCATTATTTCCCCGGTCTGTAATCGTACTGATTACATCCAGCAAGTATAATGCTCTCTCTGTCTGTCCCACTAAATATGTACTCTTTTGTTCGCCAATCTTTTTCAAATCTGATCTCATCTCCAGTCCTCCAAGCAATATAATATCACTCAAACGGATAAGGGAAAGAAAACCGCTGATGAGTTTCTGATAAGCCATCCCGAAACAGTGCTTGACTGTTGCTTACCATATAGATTCTATCCAAAGGATCAGTGCTGACCTCCTGTTTCCTTCTGACATTTATGATTATACTATCAGAACATACGTTCGTCAATCCCTAATTTTATTTTTCATAAACAAATTGATTATTATGCTTCCGATCATACAACCAAGCCCATTATGAATCATATCATCCCATTCGAATAATCCACGCATAAATACCAACTGACTGGTTTCTATTACTGCTGATACCAGAACTCCAAACAATAATGTCCGATACCATTTCACTTTATGGTTTGCAATTATCGGTAATAATGCTCCGGCCGGAAGCAGCAATATACAATTCAATAAATTTTCTTTTAGCAATTCCCAGTCTTTGTATTTAAAAATTGCCTTCCATGACCAGAATGGTATCAATTCATACTGGCGAATAGTACTTGTTCTGGTAAATACCGTAGAGCCAAACACAATTCCAAGAAATATTACCATCGTCACAATAGCCATTGCCTGTATTATATTAATCTTTTTTCTACATACACATCCTGCTACCACAATAACTGTCAAAAGCAGCAATACACTAAATGCCAATATCTCATATTTAGACCACTTTTTATTATACGTTGTCCATATCTGGTAAATATCCATTCTACTACCCTTCTGTTTTAATCAGACCAAACCGACAAAATATCGCATATAGATAGCTCGCTCCAAATACCTTTAATTTCTTCGGTCCGTTTACATTTCCCTTCATCTCCATCGTTTCTTTCAGAGCAATATTTACACTGCTTCTGGTTATTGATTTCTTTTTCCGGTCAATCAGAATTTCATTTCCATTGACCGTATAATGAAATCTTAATCCCTTTACAGTCGTAAAAGAATATCCTGAAAACAATTTTAACGTCTCCCACAAATGATTTTCCAGTAATTCCAATGATTTATCCATGCAGTAATGCAATTTTTCAATTTCCTGCTTTCTTTTCCGGTACAATCTACACCTCTCTGCATACAGGCTTAATTCATCTGCATTGTATATCATTTTTGTATACGGCAAATAGGAATGAACCGAAGATCTGCTCAAGCCAGTCTCCTGCATAATCTCTGAAATATTTTTTCCATTTTCCCATAACGAAATAACCTGCTCACTAATCTCAGTATGATACACCCCCACCGTAATTAATATTTTGCGTGTTTTCATTAAGGTAATGCCGAACTGTTCTGATATTTGCCGTAATGAATTTACTGATCCACCGCCTGCTCCAGACATATATGCTTCAACAATACAGTTCGTAAACTGCTCCATTATCTTTTCCGAATCATATCCTGGTTTCTTTTTTGGTCTTCCCATTTTCGTGTCAATCCAATCAAATTGTACTAATACTCTGGGCGGATATCCCTCTATGCCAACCCAGAGTACAATTTCAAGTATTTTTATTCCACAGTCATACTCTTTGCCAGATTTCTTGGCTTGTCTACATTCAGTCCTTTCGCCACACTGACATAATATCCCATTAACTGTAACGGAATCACTGCAAGGCTTCCTACGAAATGCT